>OFMJ01000004.1_pt1 | contig 249259 bp, 191 predicted proteins | sample 1541801 | NCBI WGS metagenome assembly OFMJ01 (sample SAMN04209234, study PRJEB22552) | human gut metagenome | biome: gut; material: feces | host: Homo sapiens | place: USA: Oklahoma
ACAGCAGGGCGAACCCTGAAAGATAGGGGGCCTCGCGGCCCCCTTCGCATGTTCGTTTAAGTGCTGAAACGCCATCTAAGCTAAAGTGTTTCGTTGACCTCGAAAATCAACCGGGCGGGACGCGGCGCGGGGCGGCGCGTGCGTGCCTGGCCGTGCGGCAAACCATTCATATACCGTGCCGCGCATGCCGCCTACATGCGTATTTTTAATAAAAAGAAGCAAATAATGCGACTGCGAAGGGTATAATCAAAACAGTACCAGCGAAGCCCGCACTTGGTTAAAACGTCACGGGCGGCGCAAGGTATTATTGGTTAGAGGGGCCGGTTGCCGTCGGCCCCTTCTTTTCCTCCCTTGGTCATCCGTTGGTGTCTATATTCCCGCCATCGATCATATAGCTCTAAGAGCAATGACCAGATGCTCGCCGTATTGGCGAGAGCACTCAGGATTTCTAGAAATATATTCATGGGCAGCCTCCTAAAAAAATAGGCGCGCCACCCGCACTCGGACTTCGCTGATACGCTTCAATACTAGCACCGTATTGGCACCCGCTCGAAGGTTGCCACGATCCAGTAGCATTTTTTTCAGGCAATCATCATCTGCGAATGCCATAATGGCCGCATGCAAAAACGGCTGGCGATCGCGAGCTGCCACGGGCATCTGCCCGCCGCCGCACGCAACCGCCAGCCGCGTTAATTCTGCTATTGGACCGCCGCTGCCGCAGATACTGCCACCAGCCCGCTGACGACTACCTCGGCCAGCGAAGCTACTGCTGCTCGCCCTGCCACATGTCCTCGGCGGCTCCCCCAAACAGCACCTCGCTGCCCAGCTCGTTCACCGCGGCGCGGGCGCCCTCGGTGTCGACCACGGCGGACTCGGCCTCATACGGCAGCTCGTCGCCCACGTACTGCGCGCCCTCATCTGCCTGGGGCGTAAACTCCTCCGGCTCCTCGCCGCGCAGGCGCAGCATAAGGTTGCGCAGGGCGACCACGGTGCCGGGGAAATCCGGGGCAACCTGATCCGGATGCAAGAACGCCCACTGCATCATGAACGTTGCAGAAGACAGGGCGCCCACGGTAAGGGCATCGTCCACGCAAGAAAGCTCGATATCGAACAGACGCGGGTCATCCGGATTGGGCTTGGTACGGCCGCTCACCACGTCGCCGGCAAGGCCCGTCTCGTTCAGAATCTCAACCGTAAGGTGCTCCAGCAGGTGGGCTACCTCGGTGTCGCTCATGCAATCCTGAAAATGCTCGCCCGCATCGCCCAAGCACGTATGCATGGCGATAGCCGGAGCCAGATAGTACACGCGGGCGGTCGCCTCGATGTCCTCAGACGTGCGAACGGGCATGCCCGGGTTTACCAGCACGCGCGCGGTAAGCTTGTCCGCACCCACCGTGATCTTCATGATGTTGAACAGGTCTGCCATGCTCTTTTTCCGTTTCTACTCGTCCTCGTGCTTATCCTGCTTGGAGCGCAGAACGTATTTGATGGGCGCGGAGGCTTTCTCGGGTTTATCGCCCTTGGCGGCGCCCTTCTTGTCGGCCCTCTTGTCCTTCTCCTCGTCCTGCAGCTCCTCCGGCTTGGGTTCCGGCGCCGGAGCGATAACGCGAATCAGCGAGATGCGCTGGCCGCGCATGGACTGCACCTTGAACTTGTACCCATCGACCTCAAAGACCTCACCGATATCCGGCACGGAATCACACAGATCCAAAATCCAGCCGGCGACGGTCTCGTAGTCGTCGCTCTCCTCGATGGGCCAGCCCAGCTCCTCCGCGTCATCGCAAGAGAAGCGGCCGTCCACCAGCCACTCGCGGCGGGACAGGCGCGTGAGGTACTTGTTATCCGGGTCGAACTCGTCCTCGATCTCGCCCACGATCTCCTCGACGATGTCCTCGACCGTGATGATGCCGGCGGTGCCGCCGTACTCGTCCACAACCACCACGATCTGGTCATGGGCGGTCTGCATCTCGGAAAGCAGGGGCAGGATGTCCTTGGTGTCCGGAACAAAAGTCGCGTCGCGCAGGTGCTCGCGGACGAGCTCGTCACCCTTGCCGTCCAGGGCCAGGCCAATAAGGTCCTTGATGTGGGCGATGCCGGCGATGTCGTCCGGGTCGTCCTTGTAGACGGGCATGCGGCTAAAGCCGGTCTGGCGCATAAGGGTCAGCACGTCGGCGACGGTGCGGTCGTCTTCCACCATGGTGACGTCGACGCGGGGCACCATGACCTCGCGGGCCACGGCGTCGCCCAGGTCCATAACCTCGTGGATGATGCGCTTCTCCTCGTCCAAAAGCGTGTCCTGCTCGTTGATCATGTACTTGATCTCTTCCTCGGACACGTTCTGGCGGTCGTCGCCGCTCTTGATGCGCATAAGGCGGGCCAAGCCGTTGGCGGAAGCCTGGGTGAACCATACCAGCGGACGGGCGATCTTTTGGAACACGGTCAGCGGCTGGGCCACGCGCTTCGCCATGCCCTCGGCGTTAGCCAAAGCGATGCGCTTGGGCACCAGCTCGCCCACCACGATGGACAGGTAGGAGACCGCCAGCGTGATCAGCACGGGCGAAAGGCCGCGCGCGACCATGCTGAGCGGCTCGATGCCAAAGCTGCACAGCCAGTCCGCCAGCGGGTCGGACAGGTTGGTAGACGCCACCGCGGACGATGCGAAGCCCACCAGCGTGATAGCCACCTGGATGGTCGCCAGGAAGTTGCCCGAGTCAGCCGCGAGCTCGCTGGCGCGCTTGGCACGGCGGTCGCCCTCTTCCGCCTCATGGTCCAGCACGGCGCGCTTGGCCGTGGTGAGCGCCATCTCCGACATGGAGAAGAAGCCGTTGACTACGGTAAGGACGATGGTGGTGAGAATACTGATGGTTATGTCCATGGGGACGAGTTAAACCTCCAAAAGAGCGGTTGCAAACAAGGGGTGCGCCGGGCGCTGACCGCGCGGGGCGAGCATCGAAACGAGAGCGGACACGGGGTGCCGGAGCCCGTCGCCGGTTGCGCGGCGCGCGGGGGGGGGCAAAGCGAAACATAACGGCGAAATCGCTAGATAACGAAGAGGATCACCGCCATAAACTGGAGCACGCTACCCGCCAGCACCCACAGGTGCCATACGCTGTGCATATAGCGGATACGTTTGGCCACGTAGAACGCGGTGCCCGCGGTGTAGCACAGGCCGCCGGCGAGCAGCAGGCCAATGCCAATGGGGTTGAGCGCGTGCAGCAGCTGCGGCAGGCGGAGCACCACCAGCCAGCCCATGATGAGGTAGATGAGGATGGTGACCCATTTGGGCTGGCGTTCGCGCCCTATGAGCTCGAACAGGATGCCGGCGATGGCGAGGGCCCATATCGCTACAAACATGGGGAAGCCGCCGTAATCCGCCAGCGTCACCAGCAAAAACGGCGTGTAGCTGCCAGCGATGAGCAGGTAGATGCCGCTGTGGTCGAACACGCGGAACACCAGCTTGGCTCCGCGCACTGGGATTGCGTGGTACAGGGTGGAGAACAGGTACTCCAGGATGATGGTGATGCCGTAAACGATGCCCGCCGCCATCGATGCGGGGTGCGCGGGCGCTACGGCCGCCTTGACTATGAGCAGCACCAGCGCGGCGATGCCCAGCAGCACGCCCACGCCGTGCGTAACGGAGTTGAAGATCTCCTCGCCCACGGTGTAGTGCGGAATGCCGTCGTGCGCCTTCGCTTTCTCGAGCTCGCGTGCCGCAGCGGTCTTGGCTGCCTTGGACGCGGCTTTTACGGCGGCTGCCATGGCGGCGTCGCACACGTCTTGGGACACGCCCTGATCGCGGACGACGTTAAGCAGGTCGCGAGTGTCTGCGAGGACGTCTGGGGCAGCGGTGTCGTTGTAGGCGGCGCCGCGGGTGTCACTGGGCTCGTTAGCGTCGCCGGTGACGGCGGGCTGCAAGGGGTCCTCGTCCAAAGACGCACCGTTTTCGCTGGTATTCAGTTCATCAATGCAGGGATCTGCACAGCCATCGCTGCAGGCCGGACCCGCCGCTGCGGACCCGGATGATGATACGGGGGACGCCGCGGTATTTGCCCGCGGCTTGGGACTGTCACTCGAATCTGGCATGTGAGCTGTGATTCCTCCAAAAATCGTTTTTGCATACTATAGCAGAACTGCCTAAAAAGGCAGAATGATGCACCGTTTCTGCGTCCATTTGGGCACGTTCTTTACCTGTCGTTTACTCTGGCGCCCGCGACGAGCTCGGCGGCGCCTTGCTTGAAAAACTAAATGAAGCTTGAGGAGCTAAAAATAGCTTGAACTCCTAAAACGCAATTGGAGCTTGCCCCGTCACCTGGATATGCACGATTCCAGCCGGCCAATAAGGCGACGACGTTCTAAGCGGTCCTGCGCTTGGCGTGTTTCGCGCGGATTCGCCTTAGCAACTCCACTTGCTCGTCCAACGTTAAAGGGGCCAACGAGAACCCCCTTGCCTCCGCAATACGCTCAATCGCCTGTGCAGGATCCAACGTGTGATAAGCAGGATATAGGGCCCGCAGGTCCCGCGCACCAATCTTCTTGTAGATGTTAGAGCTCCTGGTTCCGTAGACATACGCCCAGTAGCGATACAGATAGCCCATCCAATAGAGCTCGTCCGCCGAGTATCGTTCACTGCCATATGTCGAGGGCCCGTATTGTTTGTCGATCAAATCGAATGCCTCATCGGGTGCCGTCGCCTCATTGGCAAACGTAGACGTATCAAAGTGGGCAGCCACGTCCGAATTCATGAACCTACGAGTAAATACCGCGGATCCGCATTCCGTTTTTATGAGCGACCGCTCAAATATAGATGCCTGGTACTTGCAAACCAAAAGGCCGTCTGCGTCAAATTCCCTCATCCCAGCAGCTCCTCTATATACATTCCTTCATTTCTATACTGCCTACGTGCTGCCTTTACTTTGTCCCTGCCGATACGTGAGGCGTTCGACTTCTCCGTTAAATAGTCGCGTTTCTCTTGCGAACTCAAGTAACAATGCTCGACGACCTCTAGCGCCCTAAGCGCCTTGTCTGTTTTGATGACGTATTGGCTTCCCAGGTCTGTTGCCAACAGGCAATGTCTGCATTGAACATCTGTCATTTCCCCTTCAGCGAAGCTGTCGATGATTTCAAACATCCGGTTGTCAGCTATTGGCGCTATAACGCAATCGGCCTGTTCGATCCTCGACCTCAAGCTCTCTACGATCGCATGTCCACTATAGTCAGCGAGCTTTCCCCTGAACAAAGAAGCTGCCAGCATCCAATCACGCTCAACTTTAAACTCGGCAATATTGAGGCCTGCAGGATTGAAATCGCACATATACAGTGATGCGCCCTCAAACTCCGACACAAACATCGCCGATTGCTCGAGACGGGTGCCGCAATAAAGCCCACAACCGAAGTCGCAATTGTCTCTTCCACACTTAAGAGACGGCTTGCCAATCAGACCGTTTTTTGAGCCGTGAAAAAGCGCGACGTGTCCTTGCGCGTCATACTCTTCACAATAGAGTTGAGCTTTGATTTTATTAAGGCGTATGCCCTTGCTGTATGCGAAATCATACAACGTAGCCAAGCTTTCTTCATTGGGAACAGATTCGCCAGAAGCCCAGCGATAAAGAGCCATACGCGTGACGCCCGCTGCTTTTTCAAACCGGTCGGCAGTTAATCCCAGCAGCTCGCGAATTAGTTCAGCATCTTCAACAACATGATAGTCATCCATCACCCTCACCAAACTTCTCTGTAACTCCTGTTACAGAGAAGTTTTACTGCACTTGAATCCAAGTGAAATGCCGGCTTCCGCAGCTTCAATGATTGACGCGCTCCTTTGTACATTTCGGCATCCAAAGGCGTACTCGGTGCCGGAGCGTACATCTGTGACGGTGCGTATGCACGCCGGGGCACCGAGCGTTTATCTGGGTGCCGTTACGTACACATGTGGCAGCTTATCTGTACGCGTGGGCACCCAATATCAAACCGGGTGCCCATGCGTACAAAAGAAGACAAGAAGGTGTACGTTGCGGCACCCAAATTGCAGGCGGGGGCCTTTTCGGACAAGCAACCATCCCACCTTCACGTGGCAGCAAAAAGAGCGAGCGCCGGTTAAGACGCCCGCCCTTGAAAGATTTATAAGCACGTCGCCGCTGCACGGGAGGACACACGGCTACTTGACCTCGATCAGCTCATACTTGCTGGTACCAAGCCCGATCTTCTCACCATGCTCGATCATGGAGCGCCAGTTGGTGTCCGGATGCGTCATGTTGAAGTGGTCGTGTTGGCAACGCTCGGGCACGCCACCGGCGGCCTCGAGCTTGTCGCGCATCTCCGTAAGCTCGGTGTTGGGCATAGCGGGCATCTGCAGCGCCATGTCGATGCAGGCCTGGTCGATCGCGACGGGGTCGAAACTTGCGAACATGCCCATATCCGGCACGATGGGCGTATCGTTTTCGGGATGGCAATCGCAGTTGGGGCTTACGTCCATAGCCAGCGAAATGTGGAACTGCGGGCGATCCTGAACGATGGCCTGCGTGTACTCGGCGATCTTGTAGTTGAGCACGTCGACCGCGGCATCGTAACCCGGCTTGACGGCGTCTTGGTTGCACGCGCCAATGCAACGACCGCAGCCCAGGCAGCGGTCGTGATCGATATGGGCAACGGGCGTCTCGACAACCTTGCCGCTCTTAAGCGTGCGCTCGCGAGTGGTAGGGAAGCTCACGGCGCCGTGCGCGCAGATACGCTCGCAGGCATGGCAACCGATGCACTTGTCCTCGTCCACATTGGGCTTGCCGGCCGCGTGCTGCTCCATCTTGCCAGCGCGGCTGCCACCGCCCATGCCGAGGTTTTTCATGCAGCCGCCAAAGCCCGCCTGCTCATGGCCCTTGAAGTGGGTGAGCGAGATGACGATGTCGGCATCCATGAGGGCGTGGCCAATCTTGGCCTGCTGCACGTACTCGCCGCCTTTAACCGGAACCAGAGTCTCGTCCGTGCCCTTGAGGCCGTCCGCGATGATGACGTGGCAACCGGTGGCATACGGGGTGAAGCCGTTTTGGTACGCGCAATCGATATGCTCAAGCGCGTTTTTGCGGCTGCCCACGTAGAGCGTGTTGCAGTCCGTGAGGAAGGGCTTGCCGCCCAGCTCCTTGACCACGTCTACCACGGCGCGCGCGTAATTGGGACGCAGGAAGGACAGGTTGCCCAGCTCGCCAAAGTGGATCTTGATGGCAACGAACTTGTTCTCGAAGTCGATCTGCTCTATGCCGGCGCGCTTGATGAGGCGCTTGAGCTTGTCCAGCTGGCTCTCGCGGCCGTGCGTACGCAGGTTGGTGAAGTAGACCTTAGCAGGGGCGTCAACGTTGGTTGCAGCGTCAGTTGCGGTGGCATTGGCCATGAGGCCCTCCCTTTCACACAGGCATTCAACGGTGTATTCCAATTGTACGACTTGAAGTCCACTCAAACGCAAATGCCGTAGTGGGGTTTTGGGAGCCCCGCGCGATGCTGGCGGCGCGGTCGAGCCTTCAAAGAAACTTTTGTTGGCGCTCAAATACAATCGCGCTCGATCGGGATGGTCAATGAGGGCCACGAGGCGGGTACGCCGCGGCTTATACATCGGCCAAGGCAGGCCGAACGGCTTTCTGCGAGCCCTCAGCGCGGCCTTCGCGACTTCATTTTGTGGACACTCGTTAGCTAACCAACAATTTTGGCCCGCTGGATCGCTGCTCGGGTGGGAAAATCGCCCACTACGACGCTACTTTGGCGCCGCAGAAGGTGCTTTAAGAGCCGCCCAGCCATTTCGAAAGCGGGCCTTTACCCGCCTCGTGACCCTCATTGACCATCCCGAACGGGCACGGTTTTTCGCGCCCCAAAACGCGTGCATAAAGTTATCTAAAAACCGCAGGTCAAAGAAAAAGGGAATGGTTCAACGTGAAACCATCCCCTTCGAAAGATCTTACGCACGGGCAAAGCGCACGGCAGCAGCCCGCAAATCCAAGCCAAAGCGCGCCGACAGGCTACTTCGCGGCGTCGCCCGCAGCGGCGGCGCCATCGCTCGCAGCAGCGGCGGCAGCCTCCGCCTCGGCTTTCTTCTTGGCTTCCTTGGCCGCGCGGGCAGCAGCCACGCGGGCCTCCTGCTCGGGCGTCAACTTCACCTTGGGCCGGGCAGGCGCGCCGGTGCCTTTTTCCGCCTTGATAGCCCTCTCGCCAGCAGCCGCCTTCGCGGCACCCTTGGCGGGAGCAGGCGCCTCGTCCATTTCCTTGTGCATCACAATCGCCTCGACATGCGCGGACGCCTCGGGCGGGGTCAGCCCCATGGACAGAGAATCGCGCGGGCACTCCCTAATGCAATAACCGCATTGGATGCAGCGGTACGGGTTGATGGTCCACGTACCCTCCTTGCGGTTCACGGCCAACGCCTGCACCGGGCAGGCGCGCGTGCATAAACCGCACAGGATGCACTCGTCTATATCGTTCACCACGTGTCCGCGCATAGCGGGATACGGCTCGCGCTTCTCGAACGGATACTGAACGGTCGCCGGCTTGCTAAACAGCGAGCGCAGCGTCATCTTTCCCAGTTTGAATCCACCCACGGCGTCCTACCTTTCCGTGCAGCTGATGCAGGGGTCGATGGTTAGAATGATCATGGGCACGTCGGCCACGTCCACGCCCTGCAGCGCGCGCACCATGCCGCCCAGGTTCTGCGACGTGGGCGTGCGCAGGCGGAAACGCTCCAGGTACTTGGTGCCGTTGCCGGCAACGTAGTAGAACGCCTCACCGCGCGGCTGCTCGATCAACACGTGCGCGCGGGTTCCCTCGCCGGGCTTCACCTTGGCAAGCGGCGCCTCGCCAATGCCGTCATGCGGGATCTTGGCCACCAGCTCCTTGATGATCTCGATGGACTGGAAAACCTCCTCGCAGCGGACCTTGCAGCGCGCGTAGCAATCGCCCTCCGTAGCGATGATGGGCTCAAAGTGCTCCAGGTCTCCGTAGGCGCCAAAACCGGTGGTGCGCATATCGTGCTCGATGCCGGAGCCCTTGGCGAACGGACCCACCATAGACAGGTCCAGCGCGTCCTCGAAGCTGATATGGCCAACGCCGCACAAACGGCTGCGCACCGAATCATCGTGCAGCATGGTGTTGACCACCTCGCGGTACTCGACCTTAAGCTCGTCCAGCTTCTCGCACACGCGGCGAAGCAGCGCGTCGTCGATATCGTGCGACATGCCTCCCACCATGCAGATGGAAAGGATGACGCGGCCGCCGCACGTCTCCTGGAAGATATCCAAGATGGTCTCGCGCAGGCGCCAGCAATGGTTGAACAGGCTCTCAAAGCCAAAGCCGTCCGCCAGCAGGCCTAGCCACAGCAGATGGGAGTGGATGCGCGACAGCTCCTGCAAAATGCTACGCAGGTACTCCGCGCGGCGGGGAATCTCTATGCCAAGCAGCTTCTCCGTGGCGCTGGCGTAGCCGTAGCCGTGGCCAAAGCTGCAGATGCCGCACACACGCTCGGCAACGTAGATGAACTGGTTGTAGTCTCGCTTCTCAACCAGCTTCTCAAGTCCGCGGTGAACAAAACCAATCTGGGGAATCGCCTCTACCACGTGCTCGTCCTCGACCACCAGGTCAAGATGCACGGGCTCGGGCAGCACGGGGTGCTGGGGGCCAAAGGGCAAAATGGTACGTGTCGCCATGCTTACTCCCCCTCCTTCTTATTGTCTTTGGACGAGGAATCTGCGGGCGCGGTCTTAACGCCCTTGGCCGCAAGCGCGGCGCGAATCTTCGCGGCTTTCTCTGGATCCATAGCGGCGAGCTTTGCCTCCATCTTCGCGGCACGGTCCTCGGGCGATGCCGGGGCGGCGGCGGGCTCGGTAGCGCGCTGCTCGCCAGACGCCGCGACAGGCGCGGCGGCGTTCACGGCGGCGACCGCAGCGGCATCCGCCTGGGCCGAAGACGTGTTCAGCGCGCGCTCGGCGCTCGCGGTCTCGGCGGCCTCGCGGGCGGCAGCGGCTGCCTTGGCAGCCTTGGCTTCCTGCGCTGCCTTGAGTTTGGCAGCCTTCTCGCGGGCGGCGCGCTGCTCGGGCGAGATGATGGTCATGGGCGACTCCGCGGCCAAGTTGAAGAAGTGCCCGCCAAAGTCCAGCTTCATGTTGATGAAGCGCACGCCGTACAGGTCATGCGTCTCGTTCTCGTACGAGAACGCGGCGAAGTACATCTCCTGGATCGACGGCACCTTGTCGCCCGGCTTCAGCGGCACCACCAGGTTAAGCGCGTTCTCCATGGTCTCGTCGTAGAAGGTGTAGAGCAGGTCGATGTTATCCTGCGAGTCCTTCTCGGCGCACATCTGCACAAAGCGAATGCCGTCGTGCTTGAGCGTCTGCACGCGCGTCAGCAGGTCAGACAGCGGCGTTTCCACAAACGTAGTGGTATACATCTACACTCCCCTACTCTTTCGCACCGGACGCGGCGGCGTCAGCGCACGCATCTGCTGCGGCGTCGGTCCCATTGGCGGGAAGCCCCTGGCGCATGCGCTCGGCCTTCTCGTCCAGAATCTTCACGCCCTGCAGCACCGCGTCGATGATGGTCTCCGGGCGAACGGCGCAACCCGGGGCGTACACGTCCACGGGAATCGCCTTGTCCACGCCGCCCAGCACGTTGTAGCACTCGCGGAACACGCCGCCGGTACAGGCGCACGCTCCGCACGCCACAACCACCTTGGGCTCGAGCATCTGCTCGTAGATGTGCTTGACCACGTTGATGTTCTGATGGTTCACGGACCCGGTCACCAAGAAGATGTCCGCGTGCTTGGGATTACCGGTGTTGATGATGCCAAAGCGCTCGATGTCATAGAGCGGCGTCAGCGAATCGAGCACCTCGATGTCGCAGCCGTTGCAGCTCGACCCGTCGTAATGGATCAGCCATGGCGATTTGGATGAGTAGCCCATAGTTGGCACCTCCTTTTAGATGTCTTCTTAGATAAACGGGGTGATAAGGACGTAGAACAGGTTGACCACGCCCATAACAAGCGCCACCAGCCAAGCGGACTTAAGGCACGCCTGCCACTTGACGCGAGCGAAGTTGTTGTCGATCCACACCTCGAAGAACCAGGTGAGCGCCACCACGGCAACCGCGAGAGCGATGGAGACCGGAGAGTTCCAGATGAAGAACATGCCCACCCACATGAGGAACAGGATGCTCTCGCACCAGTGCAGGACCTCGATCTTGGCCAGGGTGCGGCCGCTCATCTCCGTGGTAATGCCCTTGACCAGCTCCTGGTGAGCATGGTGGCTATAGGACAGGTCGAACGGCGACTTGCGGAGCTTGATGGTAAGGATGAACAGCAGGCCTATAAAGATGGGCACCAGCGAGAGGATGATGGGCGCGTCCAGGCGCGTAAGCTGCGCGGTATCGAACGACTGCGTGGCGGTAAAGAAGCCCACCGTCATGATGAGCAGCATGGGCTCGTAGCTCATGACCTGCAGGCACTCACGGTCGGCGCCGGTGTCCGCATAGGGGGAACGCGCGGAGTACGCGGCGATGATGACAAAGAGCGTGGCGAGCGTTACCAGGAACACGCACATAAGCAGGTTGGAGCCGCTGATGAACATGCCGCCGGCGATGGCGCAGAAGATGAGCGCGCAGGTGATGTACGCCTCATCGATGGCGTTGACGCTGGCCTGCTCCTTTTGCAGCAGCTTGCGAACATCGTAGTAGGGCTGCAGCAGACGCGGGCCCACGCGGCCCTGCATGCGCGCCGACACCTTGCGGTCAAGGCCGTCCAGCAGGCAGCCGGCAACGGGCGCCGCCACGGCGAAGACCACAATGCCCAGCAGGATGCCCGGCAGTCCCGGCCCCACCAGCTGCACGGTGCGCTCCACAAAGAACGCTCCGCCAGCCAGGAAGGAGACATCGAAGATAAAGCATGCGGCAAAGCTCATGAGCATCAAGGCGGCGGTGATCACGGTGCCGGCGGGCGACAACTTGTCCTCGCCAAAGATATCCGTCATGTACCAGTTACGCTTGGACGAGGTCATAGTGCGGCCCATGGAGCCGTGGTACTGGCGACCGTCCGGATCCGTGCACGTGCCGCCCAGGTAGACGGCGATGCGCTTCTTCTTGCTGTCGCGGCCCCACGGGGTGAGCAGGACGATGGCGATAAACAGGACGATGGCGACCATGATGACCAGGTTGTCCACGTCGATCAGGCGCGGCACCATCTGGAAGACCTCTTGCAGGTAGGGCCCAATCACGTATTGGGAGATCACCGGCAGCAGCAAACAGCAACCAATGAGCAAAGCGGAGATGGTGCCCACGGCAAACCACTCGGTGCGGTGCACGCCGCCTTCCGCGTTTTGCGCCTTCTGGGGCACGCCGGCCAGCTTGCCCAGCCACTTAGCCCAGAAGAAGAACGTGGCGGCAGAGCCAAACGCCAGGAAGATCAAGAAGATGACGTTGCCGGTCTCCGCAAAGGAAACCAGCGTCGCCCACTTAGAGATGAGCATGCCAAACGGCGCGACGAACATACCCATGATGCCCAACATCATCAGGCGGGTAAGACGCGGCAAGCGGGCGAAGAGCCCGTCCATGTCCTCGATGTTGCGGCTGCCGATGCGATGCTCGACCGTGCCCACGCACAGGAACAGCAGCGACTTGGACACGGTATGGAAGATGATGAGGAAGATGGCCGCCCACACGGCCTCGGAGGTGCCCACGCCCGCGCACGCGGAGATAAGGCCCAGGTTGGCGATGGTGGAGTACGCCAGCACGCGCTTAGCGTTGCTCTGCGAGATGGCCATGAAGCTGCATAGCACAAAGGTGATGCCGCCCACGCCCACCACCATAAAGGACGCCACCGGATAGATAAGGTACAGCGGAGCCAACTTGACCAGCAGGAACACGCCCGCCTTGACCATGGTGGACGAGTGCAGAAGCGCGCTGGTGGGAGTGGGCGCGACCATGGCGCCCAGCAGCCACTTGTGGAACGGCATCTGCGCCGCCTTGGTGAGGCCGGCGACGGAGAGGAGCATCAACGGGATGATCATCGTCCACGAATCCGCGCTCTGTGCGATGGCGGGCATGGCGTTGATGGACAGCGGCACGTGGATGGTGTGCAAATAGATCACGGCGATGTGGAACGCCAGGCCGCCCACCATGTTGAGGTTGATCTGCAGCAGGGCGTTCTTCTTGGCCTCGGGCGTTTGCGTGTAGCCAATCATAAGGAACGAGCAGACCGTTGTAATCTCCCAGCCGGCGAGAATCCAGTCCATGTTATCGGAGAGGACGATGACGAACATCGCGGATAGGAAGAGGAACATGAGCGCCAAGAACTTGTTGCGGCGATCCTGCGGCTCGCGGCCCTCGCGCGCTGCGGCCGCGTCCTCATGATGTTGGAAATCCTTCATGTAGCCCAGGGCGTACACGCAGATGACGCTGCCAACGATGCCGACGATGAGCACCATGATGACCGACAGGTTGTCGATGTACATGGGGGCCACGAATGCGTCCTCCGGCGCCATGGCCAAAGACCCGCACCAGATGGAAGCGACCATCTGCACCGCGCCGATCGCCATGGCGAACGGGTTGCGCCACCGCACCGCGTACACCAGCACCACCGCGCAAAGCAACAGGTCGATGGCGACCGCCACGTAGTTGCCCGCGAGCGACAAGCCCGGCGACATCACGAAAAACTGCGGGTTGTTCATATAGAGCACGCCCGTTGCGATAGCCGCAAGCGCCGTCGCGCCCGCGCCCGCGATCGCAACCGGATCGCGTTGGCTGTCCTGCTTGAGGAACAGCATGAGTGCCGCGACCACCAGCGGGACCGCGATCAATACGCCAAGCAAAGCCATAGGGACCCCTCAATCACCCGGTCTTTGAGCCATATCGATTTATGGTACACCTGTGGAGGGATATCATTTGCCTATCTTTCCGCTTGGGTAGCAGTTTTTCGCCAAGCGGTATCACACCTCCCCGGGCATGCCCCCGCGTGCGCGCTTCGCGGAGCACGGCGGAGGGCGGGGCCGGGGAGGCGTTGCAGAGGCGACGATCCGGCGTGCGGCGGGGCGTGCCGCCAAGCAGATAAGTTTGCACAACAACACGCTGACATGTATTCTCGTGTAAATCGCGCGGAAGAAACGAGGCTCCGGTGGATCAGAGGAAAACATGAAAGGCGCTTCTCATCGCAGCATGCCCAACGCCCTGGTGGGCCTTGCGACCATCTTCTTGGTCGTCCTCGCCGTCCGCCCCCTAGGCCTCATCGCGGACCTTCATCCCCTAGAAGCGTACACGGACACGGGCGTGCACAGCTTCGTCCCCTACGATATCGAGAGCGAGACGGACAGGGAGCATTTCCGCTATAGCGGACGCACACGCACGTTCACTAAGTACATGGTGGTCTATAAATCTGACGATGAAAGCGAATACAAATGGACGGACAAACAAAAATACTCGTCTCATAGCGACGCGGAAGAGGTTGTTCTCCGTGCAGCCCCGGTTGATAAGAAGGTGTTTACCGTTGCCGACGGTTCGTATGTCGTCGATGATGCGGACCACACCCCCGCGGACTACATCAGGCACACCATCGTAACCAATGGCGCGATTTCCCTTGCTGCCTCTGGACTCCTACTCATCGTTTTACGGCCATGGATTAAGCGCAACTTCCTCGCACCCGACGCACCCGTCTGGACAGCCGAGCGGATCAAGCAAGGCGTCGCCACACCATTCATGATGGCGGGCATCGTGGTCGCAGCATTCGGCATCCTCGACTTGACCTACGCCTTCGACGCGCTCCTCGGGCCGTTTTTGCCGACGCGCCTGGGCTATGCGCTGTTCGACTCGCCCGCCTCGAGATCGATCGTCATCGCCGTGGGGGCCGCCCTTTTCGTCCTCGGCGTGCGGTGGAGCAACCACTACGGGTCCAACGGGGAGGCCGAGAACGACTAGGGTATGCCTTATTCTTCAAAAGAATCCTTGTCCAGGGAATCGGCGGCGGTATCCGATGGATCCCCCTCGCTGAACAACCAGCCGGTAAACAACCCCACAAGTGGCATGATCCATCTGGCAAGCATTGGATAGGCTGCCGCCAGCAGCAGGAAAACAAGGATATTGCCGCTCAGCAAGACAAAGACCATGGGCAGGGTGAAAATGACAATCGCGGCGCGACCTGCAGGGCTGGTCCACATATGGCGCAGATAGATGACGCCGGAGTGCCAGAGAAACGCAAGGATGAACATCGCCCAGCCGCAAAAGAGCGATAGGCCTATCGCCGCAAGCATGCCGTCCGTCTCGATGACCGACGGGGTCACGTTGCCCCAATCGTCGATGCGGGGCTCCATGCAAAACGACCAGCCCCAAGCGAAACCCATGATGCCGAACGCAACATCGATGAGGCAACCGATCTTGCCGGCACCGCGCCTCAGCGACCTGCCGAAAGCGAAATCGAATTTTGTTGGTGCGCCCATACGTGACCTCATATTCTTTATCGTCCACGCCCACGGGCAATAACCGCGCGCGTGGAGCGGCATGACTTTCAGGCCGCCTCGCACTGCCGTCTCGCCAGGAAACAGCACACGGATACGGCAAAACGCGCTGAAGGATAACGAGTCTCGATTGATTATTCGCAGAACGTGAAGGCCGGGTCAACGGCGTTGGCACGGATTTTCGGCAGATGGGGACATCCTGCTAGCACGCTAGCCATTAAGTGGCTAGAAATCGGCAAAGCGCCATGGCGAGCCGCAGGGCTAATAGAGGCGGCAGAATTTAACAAGGTCTCTGGAGGCGTTTTAGTTAGTTATACCTAACTGTTTTGATAACTGAGCGATAACTGAAATGAATGCTTAACGCTGGGCGGTGTTTTATTAATTCGCAGGTAGATGGATTGCCTTTATTATTCCAAGCGACGACAGGCCAGAATTTGTGATTTGGCGACAACTGAGAGACCGCCCTTTAAAGCGCGGTCTAGGCGGACTGGAAGTGCGCAGCAGCGGAAGGGGTAACGTAACAAAGGCATAAAAAACGCGCCGGTCCGTACTCGAACCGACGCGTAGCGACGAAGCTTTGGATGAAAATCCTCTGGCCGTCAAAATCAGGATCGACACGCTAGGCGCGGGCGTCCTCGATGATCTTCTTGACAGTAGCCTGCAGCTCGGCAAGGTTCTCCTCGCTGGGGATCCACTGCTGGGTGATAACCGGCACGGGCAGGTTGAACTTGGCCTTCTCAAGCTCCTCGTACACCTGCTTGGGGCCAAGCGGGGCCCAGCCATAGGAGCCAAATGCCAGACCGATGCGCTGGTCGTTCTTGGGCGACAGGCCGCGCATGTAGGTAAGGAAGCTGGCAACGGTGGGCAGCATGTTGGAATTGAGGGTAGGCGAGCCAACGGCAACGTAGCGAGCGTCGCACAGATCGGTCATGATATCGGAGATATGGGAGGCCTTGACGTCGATCAGCTTGGCGGAGATGCCCTCGGCGATGAAGGAGTCGCAGATCTCGCGAGCCATCATCTCGGTGGAATGCCACATGGAGTCAAAGACCACCACAGCCTTCTCCTCGGTCTGGTACGTGGTCCAAGCCTCGTACTTCTCAAGGATCTTGTCGATGTGGGAGCGCCAGATGCAGCCGTGGCTGGGGGCGATCATCTTGAGCTCGAGGCCCTTGACCGCCTCGAGCGCCTTGTGCGCCTGCATGCCGTACGGCCACACGATGTTGGCGTAGTACTTCTTGGCCTGCTTCATGATCTCGCACAGGTCGTTCTCGTCATCAAAGCGCTTGGTGGTGGCGTAGTGCTGACCAAAGGCGTCGTTGGAGAACAGGATCTGGTCGACGTCGGAATAGGTGACCATGTTGTCCGGCCAGTGGACCATGGGGGTGGTCACAAAGGTGAGGGTGCGCTCGCCGATGTTCAGGGTATCGCCGCTTTTGACGGGCGTCGCCTCGATGCCAAAGTGGGCCCTGACCTCGTTGACGCCGGCGCCGGCGCTAGCGTAAATCTGCGCGTTGGGGGCGATCTTGTGGATCACGGGCAGGGAGCCGGAGTGGTCCATCTCGACATGGTTAGTGATGACCACGTCGATCTTGGCGGGGTCGACAACCTGGGAGATGCGCTGGACCAGCTCGTTGGAGAAGGTCGCCTTGCAGGTGTCGATCAGCGTGATCTTCTCGTCCATAATCAGATACGCGTTGTAAGTGATGCCGGCCTCGGTGGTGTAGCCGTGGAACAAGCGCTCATTCCAGTCGATGCCGCCGACCCACCAGACCTTGGGCGAAATCTCGATCGCATTCAGCATGTCGTTTCCTCTCTCATGCCTAAACTCAAGCCTAAACTCATGCCTTGGGGCAAAGGACGCGCACGGGCGGCCCAAGCCGTTTGAACTGCACACATAATAGCACGTTGATATGAATGCTCCGTCAGCTCCGCATATGCTACGAGAAGCATACTGATTTATACCGAACGTGCGAGCGCGCATGTGGACGAGAAAGGGGCGGACCCGCCAGGATCCACCCCTTGAGTGATCAGCCAACTTTGCTTTAGGCAGCGCTACCGCACGGGCGGCAGTGCTGCCGGCGCGGTGAGCGCCAGCGATAAAGCAACCCTAGCGACCCTGCGCGCGGGAGTGCTCGTAGAACTCCACCAGGCGCTTCTGCACGTCATAGGGCACCTGCTCGTAGCCGGCGGGCTCCATGGTGAAGTCGCCGGTGCCGCGGGTGAGCGAGCGCAGACGGGTTGCGTAGTCAACCAGCTCGGCGTAGGGCACGGTGGCGTTGACCACGGTGTCGCCCTGCTTGTTGGTGTCCATGCCGGTCACGCGGCCGCGGGAGGCGGATACGTCGCCCATCACGGCGCCGGCGTAGCTCTCCGGAATGGTGACCGTGATGTCCATCATGGGCTCAAGGATCACGGGGTCGGCGTCGGCGCAGGCCTTCTTGAGACCGATGCGCGCGGCGGTGCGGAACGCCATCTCGTTGGAGTCGACGGGGTGATAGGAGCCGTCGTAGCAGGCGACGCGAATGCCCGTGAGCGGGTAGCCGGCGATGATGCCGTCCTTCATGGTCTCCTGGACGCCGCGATCGACCGCGGGGATCAGCGAGCGCGGAATGCGTCCGCCCACAACCTCGTCCACAAACTCATAGTCGGTACCATCGACGAGCGGCTCGACGCGCAGGTAGCAATCGCCAAACTGGCCGGCGCCGCCGGTCTGCTTCTTGTGGCGACCCTGGGCGCTGGCGACGCGGCGGATGGTCTCGCGATACGGGATGCGGATGGGAACGATGTGGGCCTCGACCTTGGTGCGCTCCTCCAGGCGATTGAGCAGGACGGAAACCTGGGCCTCGCCCACGGCGGAGATGATGGTCTGACCGGTCTCCTCATCGCGGTCGATGCTCATGGTGGGATCGGCGTCGCAAGCCTTCTCGATAAACGTGAAGAGCTTCTCCTCGTCCCCGCGGTTCTCCGCCTCGATGGCGATGCGGTACTGGGAGTTGGGGAACTTGAAGGCGGCGGCCTCCACCTTACCGGAGACGGACAGCGTATCGCCGGTCTCCGCGTTCATCTTGGGGACGACGACGATATCGCCCGCGTAGGCGTGACCGACCTCGGTCATCTCGCGGCCGCACATAACGTAGAGGTGCGACATGCGGTCGCCCTTGCGGGTGCGGGCGTTGACCAGCTCCATGCCGGGCTCGATGGTGCCGGTGAGGACCTTGATAAAGGACAGTCGACCCTGGCCGGGGTCGTTCAAGGTCTTGAAGACAAAGACGACGGGGCGCTCGTCCTCAGAGGAGATCTTGAGCTTGTCGCCATCGATAAGGGGCATCTCGCCGTAGTCGGTGGGCGCGGGGAAGTACGACGCGATGTCATCCATAAGGGAGTTGACGCCCTGCTCCTTGATGCAGCTGCCGGCGAAGACCGGGACGAAGATGCGCTCGGCGATCGCCTTGGAGAGCAGCCCCTCGACCTCGTCCTGGGTCAGGGCCTCGCCCTCAAGGTACTTCTCCATCAGCTCGTCATCGGCCTCGGCGACCAGCTCGCACAGGGTCTCGTGCGCGGCCTCGGCCTGGGCGCGGTACTCCTCCGGAATCTCGGACTCGGTCTGCTTGGTGCCCTCGCACTGACGGGCCTTCATGCGGACCAGGTCGATGATGCCGTGGAAGTCATCGCCCACGCCCCAAGGCAGGGTGACGGCGCCAAGACGCATGCCAAAGCGCTCGCGCAGGAGCTCCATGCAAGCCTCGTAATCGGCGTTTTCCTTGTCGACGCGATTCACAAAGACGGCGCGCGCCAGGCGAAGGTCCTCGGCGGCGTACCAAAGCTTGACGGTGGTGGGCTGCGGGCCGGCGGCGGCGTCGACCACAAACAGGGCGCTTTCAGAAACGCTCATAGCCGCGTAGGCGTCGCCGATGAAGTCGGGGTAGCAGGGGGCGTCCAAAACGTTGATGCGGACGTCTTTCCAGTCGATCGGCGCGATAGCGGTCGAGATTGAGAACTCGCGTTTGACCTCTTCAGCGTCGTAATCGAGGGTAGGCTTGGTGCCTGCGTGGCCGCCCAGGCGGGCGGTCTTGCCAGAAAGGTGAAGCATGGCCTCCGCGAGCGAGGTCTTGCCCACCCCGCCTTGGCCTACGAGCACCACGTTCCTCACGTTGTCGGTCTTGGGCGCGCCCATAATAACCTCCCTTTCGCCCCGCGCAGCCGCACAAGTGCCCGCGCCAGAGCTGGTCGCGAACGTGCGTGGACGCGGGTGATGGGCGGCTCATGCGCGAAGCCGGGGTCGATTGGGTCTTTAGGGGCACCGGGTCGCCGTCCCCAAGCTCTCCGCGCACGGACGGCGCGTGGGCGGGTCGCCCTGCCGTACCGCGCGGAGCGGGCAAACGCAGATGTACAGGCACCGCGCTGCCAAAAAGCCCAAAAGCCAAGGCCTCGAACGTGCGCCGCTTAACGCCGCGAGCGCACCGTCCTTTTGTCCTATGTGCCCCAGCCTACCCTTATGCGGGCGAGCGCAACCCGTGCTTTCGCCAAGCGGTGCGCAGGACGGGCTCTGACGGAAAGCCCTAAGCGCCTTTCGCTAGACATGCATCATGCTGAGCAACCTTCAGCCAAGCTCATTTTGATGAAAAAAGTAGATGCTCTTTTCATCAATGAAGAGAACGGGAGCGCCCTTGGTCGCCATCCCCTAGCTCGCGGACCAGGATCAACAGCCCGCTTGCCCATAGCATGTCGCGCGCTCCAGGAATCGCCCGCGGGCCCGCATGCTGGACCAAATAGTGCATTAGCGCGATGCGGCCGGCGTGCCAAATAATCGCTTAGTGCGGAGATTGGGGCAAATAGTCGCTTAGTGCGGTTCAAATCGTGTCAAATAATGCGTTAGTGCGGTCCGGGCGAGAGATAGCAAGGGTACCTTATGAATAGGGCGTCCGCATCGCCCGTGCTAGAAGGATCGGGCGATGCTGCTCGATGCATAAGGGAGGTCCGTCAGACCGCCTTCACTCCGCACTAACGCGCTATTTGACCAAACCTCCGCACTAAGGCGTTTTTTGACATGCCGCCCTATCCGCACTAAGACGTTATTTGCCACCGCTCCTCTCGCGCCGCTTTCAATCAGCTCGCACCTTGGTCATGAGGCGTATAACTCGCCCCGGTCAGCACACCCAGCACTGCACGCCGGGCAACACCGTCATCCCCAGCGAGCGCTGCAAGGCAAACGAGGGCTCGTTCCCCAGCACCACCTGTCCCTGGGGCACGCGGCCCGCGGCGAGCATGCGCGCAATCGCCGCGCCCTCCAACTCGCGGGCGTAACCGCGCCGGCGATACCGCGCGAGAACCTCGAGCATACCTATGGTCCCCTCATCATGCTCGCCGATAAAGCCCACCAGGTCGCCGGCGGCATCGAAGCCCCCGTACACCCAGCCGTCCGCCAGGTGCCGCAGAATATCCTCTCTTGGCAAACCGTCGTACTGGACGGCGACCGCATCCAGCCACTCCACGCCCAAGCGCTCGATGCGAAGCGACCCCCGCACGGAAGGAGGCTCCGCGCCCTCGTATACGCACACCCGGTAGCGCGTGATCGATTCCTCCGCATAGCCGCACGCGACCGCATGGTCGGCGTCCGCAAACAGCACCACAGAATCGCCCAGCTCACGGGCCGCGCCAGCAAGCACGCTCCGTGCGGCGGCATCATCCACCGCGGCGTGCAGATAGTTTTGGGACGAGGGCAGGTAGAGCAGCACGCCGTCCGCGGACACATGGTCCACGCGCGCACGGCCAAGCCGCAGCGACTCCGTCATGGACACCACCTCGCGCGGGTCCGTCCACGCGGCCAGCCGCTCAAGCGCCTCGCGTACCGCGGGCGCTGCGGGCATCCCGTTCTCGTCGCCCACGCAGCGCGCCGGCGAGCCGGCATCCACCCTACTCATCGCCCTCAACGCCCTCGCCCTCTCCGGGCAACGCCACCTCGGTCATAAGATCGCTCATCATCTTGAGCAGATCGCTTAGGCCGTCGAGCTGGTCTGGCGTGAGCCGCTCGCGCAGGCGGCCCATGACCGTGCGCATGTAGTCGCTGCTGATGTTGTAGTAGTCCAGGTATTTCTGGGTGGGCATAAGGTGGTACTCGCGACCGTCCTCCTCGGACTGGACCTTTTCCACATACCCTTTGCGCACCAAGCTTGCGATCTTGTACGCCGCGTTGGACGAGGACACGCGCATGAAGTCGGCGAATTCCTTCACCGTGGGCGAACCCAGCGCATAGATCGCCTCCATGGCGAACGCCTCCACCGTGGTAAGGCTCGCCTCGCGATTTTGAAACCGCGCGAACGTCTCTTGGTAAAAGTGCAGCTTAAACTTTGAGTACACCACGGCGAACCGCTTCTCCAACTCGTTTTCTGCCATGATGCGCAACCTCGTTTCCGCTTCAACAACTCCCATCGCTTGCAAGGTTTCCGCAGGCGCCGGCCATACTTGCGCCATCGCGCGCTACTCCGGCACGGGGCCAAGCGCCAGCGCAAGCTCAACGGTGGCAGCCACCTCATCGTCCACGCGGGCGACGCCCTCCACAAAGGCAAAGTCGCCGCGCACGCGCACGATACGGCTCTCAAGCGTAAGCACGTCGCCCGGGGTGACCTGGCGGCGGAAGCGCGCCTTGTTTACCGAGCCCAGAAAACCAATGCGACCGCTGTTCTGCGGAAGCGAGAGCATCGCCACGGCCGCAACCTGTGCAAGCGCCTCAATTATAAGCACGCCCGGCATTACGTGGTACTGCGGAAAATGCCCCATGAACGCGGGGTCGGCCACGCTGACGCACTTGATGCCGCGCGCCCACTCGCCCGCCTCCCCATCCACGATGCGGTCGACCATGGCAAGGGGAAACCGATGCGGCAAAACGTTGGCGATCTGGTTGGAATCGAGTCTGAGCATTTTAGCCCTCCCATTTCTTAAACAGCAGACAGGCGTTGTGGCCGCCAAAGCCCAGCGAGTTGGACAGCGCGTAGCGCACCGGCATGCGGCGCGCGCCCTCCGTCACGTAATCAAGGTCGCAGGCGGGATCCGCCTCGCGATAGTTGATGGTGGGCGGCACCGCGCCGTCGCGCAGGACCTGGGCGCACAGCACGGCCTCCACCGCGCCCGCGGCTCCCAGCAGGTGCCCGGTCATGGATTTGGTGGAACTCACGGCTATCTCGTAGGCGCGCGGACCAAAGACCGTCTTGATGGCAGCGGTCTCGCAGCTATCGTTGAGCGAGGTAGAGGTGCCGTGCGCGTTGATGTAATCAACTTGGTCGGGGGGTACGGCAGCATCGTCCAAAGCCTGCGCCATGGCGCGCGCACCGCCCTCGCCCTGTGGAGCGGGCGAGGTGATGTGGTGGGCGTCGCAGGTCGCGCCGTAGCCCGCAACCTCCGCGATGATTCCGGCGCCGCGCGCCCGGGCGTGCTCCAGCTCCTCCAGCACCAGCATGCGGCAAGAGCATGGAGCGACACCGCGCACGCACGCGGCAACGCGCCCTTTGCTATGCTTAATAAACGCACGTCATACCAGTACCAGGGGCATATTCCCCTTGCAAACACATGAAAGCCGAGGGCACCCATGCCATCCACCAAGCACCCGCACAACGGATCCGGTGCGCGCCACGCATCACGCAAGCCCGCGGATGGTCGCGCACGCGGGCGAGGCGGCAACCCCAAGCACCGCCCCGGCAATCATGCCGCGCAAAAGAACTCCACGCCGTACCCACAATCCGATGGCCCCTGCCCGCTCATGCGCGCGTGCGGAGGCTGCGAGTGGCTGGGCCTTCCCTACCGCAAGCAACTCGCCCGCAAGCAGACCGCTATGCAGGAGCTGTTCCAGCCCGTCCTCGATTCCAGCTGCAGCGATGTTCGCGAGCTGGAACCCATCTTTGGCATGGGCGGACGAGCGGGGGACGGCAAGATCGCGTCGCCGCGCGCGTTCCGGTACAAAGCGGCAACGCCCTTCGCACCCGGCGAGCACGGCGAGGTGCGCTGCGGCTTCTTCGCCCGCGGAACGCATCGCATCATCGAGGTTCCCAACTGCATAGTCGAGGCGCCGGGCGCCAGAGAGATCCTCAACGGCGTTGCCCGTATAGCCCAAGAGCTCGGCATTCCGGCATATGACGAGGACAGCCACCAGGGCATCTTGCGCTACGCGGTGTTGCGGCTGGGCTGGAAGACAGACCAGGGCGTACTCACGCTGGTCACCAGCCGCCGCGATGTGGCGCATTTGGACGAGTTGGCGCTTCGCGCGATGCAGCTCGATCCGCGCATCACCTGCGTAGCGCAAAACATAAACCCGCGCGTCACCAACGCCATCCTGGGCGGCGAGACGCGCGTGATAGCGGGCTCCCCGAGCATGCGGGACAAGCTGCTGGGATGCACCTTCGAAATCTCCCCCACCGCGTTTTACCAGACAAACCCGCAGCAGACAGAGCTGCTCTATAAGCTGGCCATCGATGGCATGGCGCTAACAGAGGGCGATGTCCTCATGGACGCCTATTGCGGCAGCGGAACCATAGGATTGTGCGCCGCGGCGGACGCTCGCGAGCGCGGCGCGTCCATCTCCCTGCTGGGCGTTGAGCGCAACGCCGCCGGCATCATCGATGCGAAGGCAAACGCCGAGCTCAACGGTCTGGCCAACTCGTGCGAGTTCGTCGCCAAAGACGCCACGGAGTTCATGCTGGAAGCCGCGCGGGAAGGGCGTCGCATCGACGTGCTCTCCATCGACCCGCCCAGAGCCGGCTCGACGCCGGAGTTCCTCGACGCGGCCATAAGCCTCGCCCCCCGGCGCATCACGTACATAAGCTGCAACCCCCAAACGCAATGCCGCGACCTGCAGCACCTTATGCAGGGTGGCTATCACTTGGAGCGCCTGTCGCTTGTCGACATGTTCCCGCACACAACGCACGTGGAAACGGTGGCGGTGCTGAGGCGCGAGCAATAAAGCCCGCCGGCCGTCTGCGATAAAGCTATTCGACTATACAGGCCGCGACGATCTATCGACGAGCGCCCTCGCTGAGGCAACTTGAAATAGCTGATCGATCCGAAAGAACGGCCGCCCCGCCTGTGGGTGTATGCGCTGTCGTACACAAAGACCGGCTCGATGAGGAGTCCTGGCGGGGAGGCCGAGAATCATTGTCTCGCTACGCGGAAACCGGATTGTTATCATCTGTTTGATCAGGCAACTTTACCAGTCAACCGTTTGCATCCACGCCATGTAGACGCTGGGATAGTGTCCCAGCAGAAGCGTCGTTGGATCGAGCCTGAGCGCGCAGGTTCCCGCTAGCGTGGCGACGCCCACCGGCGTCATAAGCGCATCCGCCGTGGGGATGGAGCGCCCCAGCTCTTCCACAAGATCATCCATAACGGTCTCTACCTGCGGATCATATGCGCTCTTGTCACCCGTCAGCTTTGTGAACGCACTGCGCATGGCGGCGTGGCGCTCCTCAAACCCCTCCTCGTCCACAGATGGAAGCCAGATATCGACGCCGTAGCGCTGATAGCCCCAGGCCTCCAAGGGCAACTTGGTGACGGGGTCGGCAGGGTTCAGGATATTGAAGATGTTGGCGTAGCGCAGAGCCGAATTGCTGGTGCTAACCGTGGTTCTAGGTGACGCGAAGGTGTAGGCATAGATATTGTCCCCCTCGCCCGACGGGAATCCGGCAGCCGCCGCATCGCTTGCGGACTCCTGTTGGTCATCGAGCATGGCGGCGAGCACGCCTGCCGCCGCGCCGCCGCGACTGTGACCGCACAGAAGGATCGACACCTTATGGCCGCGCGCGTACGCCTCGCGGCGCCACAACTCGAGCTCGTCCGCAATCTCCATCGCAGCGGCAAGGTAGCCGCTGTGGTCGCCTTCGCGCTCTGCCGCGAGCGATGCGGCCGCGCTTGAAGCCTGGGCGTCCGTGAGGTTGAAGTTGCTGAGCCACTCAGAACCATAGCTGCCGCGTATCGCCACGGCGATAAGCTCGCGCTCGTTGCCGTCGCCGTCCATGACCTGCTTGCGAGCAAGCGTGTAGGCGATGCCGTCCGACTGCTGGGTCACCACGTCGAGCAGCTCGTCCACCACCTGGCTGCGATATCTGTACGACTCTGTTGACACTTCAAAGAACCCCAGCTCATGAAGGGCGTTTTCCATGTAGGGCAGATTGTTGTCCGCGTCTTGGTAGTAGGCGGATTCCGAGTACGCCAGCGTCGAGAGCGTCAACGCCGCGCGCGCCAGCTCATGGTTGTATTGGGCGGGATCGTTAAAGAACCAGGAATCGTCCCACAGCAGATCTCTGGTCACCTCCGCGTCGCGACCCGTAGTGCCCGTTGCGCCAAAGCACGTGAACGCGATCTGCTTGGTGAAGCGCCCGGACGCCGGAACGTTATCTGCATAGACGGTCTCGAGCGCTGACGGAGAATCGACCGCGCCCTCGCCCCGGGCCTCTTGCACATGGCGATACATGAGCATGAACGCGAGAGCCGATACGCCCACGGCGAGCATGAGCAACGCCACCAACGGAAGCCGGCGCAAACCGGCTCGCACCGCCGCGAGCGCCGTGTGATGTTCTACCATGTTCGCCTCCCCTCGCGCACATGCGCAGGCGCAGCAACGCCGGCGCCGCATCAGCGCAATCCTACCCGCAGGCTTCTTGTCCTGCCGTTAGTGCTGAGGATATCAAGCGGTCATGGAGCGAGCGTGGGCAGACGCTTACATTTTCATAAGGTTTCGCAGCGTAAGGCGGCTTGCGATAGCGGGGCGAGGCGGGCGGGAAGGCATGGCGGAGGGCAGTGCGGGGAGGAAGATGGAAAGGCGCCCCGGAGGACGGGCGTGTCAAAAAGTGAGTTAGTGCGGAGGTTTGGAAATAGTGCGGCTACACGCCCGCGGCGATCTGCTCGGCGGTAAGCTCGGCGCCCTCTACGTAGTAGACATGCTCGCCGGCGCAGCGCTTGCAGTACACATGGCCATCCTTCTCGACGCCGCGGCCGTCATGCACGCGCTCGCCGCACGTCTCGCAGATCTGGGTTTTGCGGGGCTTGCCCGGCAGGTCGTACTCCATGAAGTCGGGCAGCTCGACCTCGTGCACGTGAAACAGCTCGGCATCGCTGAACTGGTTGAAAAACGCAACCACGTCCTCGCCCTTAGGGCAGCGGGGAACGTCTTGGCGCTGGGAGATGCGAATGGCCTTGTCGCTGGCGATATCGTAGAAGCTCGCCGACATGATGCCGTAGTCATACCACTTGAGGCGGCGCTTGCCCAGATGGCAGTGAGCAACGGACACCACGGCGTCTGCCAGGCAGCGATCGCACTCCACAAATGCGATAAGGTCGCGATACGTGTCCGCATCCTCAATATGGAAGTACTCCAGCGCAAGGCGGGCCATGCGGGTACCAATCATCTGGCCTCCGCACAGGTGACCGTGAAAGGCTACGGCGCGGTCGAGGTCTTCTTGCAGGGTTCGCTTGAGCATTTGGACGAGTCCTTTCGCAAACGGTAGCAGGGGCGACGTCAGCGGCGGTTGCAGTCGATCGCTTGCAACCGGCATGGCGACGCTGACCACCTGCTGCTAAAACACTTGTTAAACCCCTTGATAATACGCGAGCGCCGCTGGGGGCGAAACCCTCTTTATTCTCGTCCAAACATTAATCGAGAAGGGCGCGCAGGTCGCAGACACCTGCGAGGGCCATGTGCTCGAGCAGGGATTCGGCGCTGCGGTTCACAATGAGCTCCTGCGGAAAACCAATCTCCTCCAACATGGCGGGCGCTTGGGAGAAGCGGCCGATATCGGTAGAGATGTGCGCATCGGTCGAAACCGTGATGCCAACGCCCAGCTCCGCGCAGCGTCGGGCGATGTCGCAGCAGGACTGGGTGATCTTGCCGGACCGATCAACCTCTAGGCTGTGCTCGTTGATCTCGATCAGCTTATGGGAATCGCGCGCGGCGGTAAGCACGGTATCCAAGTCAAACGGCACGCCCGCCCGGCCCACGTGCCCCAACACAAACACCTTGGGCTGCGCCAACACGTTGAGATACATCTGCGTGGCCTGCTCTATGGTCGCGCCTTTGGCAAACGCGCGGCTGTGCACGCTGGCGACAATGTAATCCAACCCGCCCGTCACGCGTTTAAAGAGGTTGGCCGTAGGCTCGCCCTTGGTATCGGCGATGCTGTGGTAGCACGGGATATCCATTCCAAACAGATGCCCGTCAAGCGACACGATGTCAGCCTCTGCACCGCGGAGCAGCACCACGCCATCCTTTTTACGCGGCCAGACGTCCACGTTGAGAAAATACTGGAAGTTGCGGATATCCTGCTGGGTGAAAAGCATGTCGCTAAAGTGATCGGCAGACCCCAGCACCTGCAGGCCCGCATCGCGCGCGGCTGCCAGGTTTTCCATAATGGTCGAGTACGCATGGCGCGAAAACAGCGTATGGGTATGGATGTCGCACGTTATCTGGTAGGGCATTCTTCCTCCTTCTTCACCCTTGATACCTTATCTCATAGTCGGCACATGCTCAAAGCAGATGCAGCCCCAAAGCCAAGCGGCGGCCAAGCACAAATAAGCGCGGGAACCTTGATTCAAGATCTCCCGCGCTTTACTGCGCTACCGCAGGCATGCGGTCTATTTGTATGTATCCGCTAGGGCCTTCCATGCGGGCAGGGAGCGCTCGATGGTCTCATGGCTCACGCAGTAGCCAATGCGAATCCAGCCCGGAACGCCAAAGCTGTTAGACGGAACGGGCAGCAGCTCAAACGTGCGCGCACGCTCGCAGAAGGCCTCCGCATCGTCCTCGAGCGCGCGAACCCACAAGTAGAATGCGCCGTCCGGCTCAACGTAGGTGTAGCCGTACTCGGTAAGCGCGCGGGTGAGGGTCTCGCGGTTGCGCGCATAGGCCTCAACGTCCGCCGGCTCGTCCACGCAGTCCGTCACAACGCGCTGGAACAGGGCCGGCGCGCAAACAAAGCCAAGGCAGCGGGCGGCGCCGGCGACAGCGGGCATAATCTGATCCGCCAGCGGCATGGTGTCTGGCACCAAGATCCAGCCAACGCGCTCGCCCGGCAACGAGAGCGACTTGGAGTAGGAATAGCACACCACCGTATGCTCGTAGATGGACGGAACCCAGGGAACCTCCGCGCCGTACACCACCTCGCGGTAGGGCTCGTCCGAAATCAAAAAGATAGGCTGCTCGCGCGCGCCGTTAGCCTGGGATAGCACCATGGCGAGCGCCTCCAGGTTCTCACGGGTGTAGACGGCGCCGGTGGGGTTGTTGGGCGAGTCGATAATGACCGCCGCGGTATTGGGGGTAATCGCGTCGCGCACGGCCGCCACGTCAATCTGGAAGGTCTCCTGATCCGCCAGGACCTCGCGGCAGACGGCGCCGGCGTTTTCAATCCACACGCGGTACTCGGGAAAGAACGGGGCGATTACGATGACCTCCTCGCCCGGATTCACCAGAGCGTGAAGCGAGCAGGAGACAGACGCCGCAGCGCCCACGGTCATAAAGACGTCCTTAGCCGTATACGTGGTGCCAAAGCGGCGGTTGAGCGATGCCGCAACGGCCGCGCGCGTGGCGGGCAGGCCGGGGGCAGGCGTGTAACCGTGAAGCTGCTCGCTGGTAAGCTGCGCCAAAGAGCGCTCAATGGAATCGCGCACGGCGGCAGGCGCCGGCACGGACGGGTTGCCCAGGCTAAAGTCAAATACGTTCTGGGCGCCAATCTGCTCTTTGCGCTCGCAAGCATAGGTAAAGATCTCGCGGATCACCGAGCTTTCGGCGCCGCGCTGGTACATGGTCTGGTTGATCATGATTCCCCCTTTCGCATACGGGAAAAATCATACTTGTTTGCGGTCGCGCGATCGGCGAACTCTCGGAATGAAACGCGCTGCTAACGAGTTGCTGTCGCGCGTCTTAACGTAGGCGAATCCAATGACGGCAAACACCAGCGCGCCAATGAGGTTGACAATAAGATCCGCCATAGAGTCATGAATGCCAATGTCCAGGTAGCCGCCGGGAATCTGGATAACCTCGCCGGACGCCAGCGTAATCTGAGTTGAGACGATATCGCGCACCGGTATGGTGACGTTGGAGTTGGTAGGATCGAGCCACACCGTGTTGATGGTCTGCACCAGCGTGTCCTTCTGCATGTCCACGCCAATGAAGGAGTCAGCCAGATACTCAAAGATCTCCCAGCACGCGCCAATGCACATAGAGAACGCCGCTGCGGATACGGCCATATATAGAGGCGTCAATTTGATTTTGGACGAGTCGCTGCGATTGAGAATATCGAACAACGCAAAGCCAATACCCGCGCACAGGAATCCCCACGTGGTGTGCAGGATGGTATCCCAAAACGGAATGCGAATGTAGAACGCGTCGATCTCGCCCAGAATCTCCGCCGCAAAGATGAACAGCAAGATGATCGACTCAAGCAGGTCGGGCAGCTCTATATCAAGCGTATGCTCGATCAGCGACGGCACCAGCAATAGCACCAGGGTAAGAACGCACAGCATCATGTGCTCGTAGTGACCCAAAAACGCCGAGCGAACCAGCGTGACAAGCACCAGCGCGCGCAACACAAAGTACAGCACAAAGACCACGGGCTGCTCCGCGCGCTTACGGCGCATGGTCTCCTTGGCACGTAAGATAAATCCAGCCATTCGGCCCCTTCCCTTCAGTACAAGCGCCCCACCACAGAGACGCCCTCAATATAGCAAAAGCGGGCCCGCACCTGCGAACCCGCTCTGATTGCCCCGCATAGGGGGAGGCATTGTTTTTTTCGCCGCTACGCGCGATCCGTCTTTTCAGCGTCATCGGCCGCATCGTCATCGGCAGCATCCCCTACGGCACGCTCGCTCTGGTCGCGAGCCTCCTCAGCCTCATGCTCAAGCTCGGCCGCAACAGCCGCCTCCGCGAAAGCCGCAGCGTCCGCCGCGATCTCCTCGTCGCTCTGACGGGGGCGGCGACGGGGTGCGGGCTTACCGGCGGCCCGGGCGTTACGCTCCTCCTTGGCGGCCTTGATGTCTTCCTCGCGCTCAAGGTAGGCATCCCACTCGTTATCAAGCAGGGCCGTCACGGCATCGCCCTCGACCGTCTCGCGCTCAAGCAGCACCTGGGCCATCAGGTCCAGCTGGTCGCGGCGGGCGGCAAGGATCTTCTCCGCTCGCTCATGGGCCTCGCGCATGATGCGCTGGACCTCGACGTCGATGCGGCGGGCCGTCTCCTCGGAGTAATCCTGGTGGTCGGCGTAATCACGACCCAGGAACACCTGATGCTGGGCCTCGCCAAAGACCATGGTGCCAAGCTCCGTGCTCATGCCCAAGCGGGTGACCATTTCGCGGGCCATCTTGGTGGCGCGCTCAAGATCGTTGCTCGCGCCGGAGGTGATGTCGTCGCACATCAGCTCCTCGGCCACGCGGCCGCCCAAGAAGACCGCAAGCTCGTCAAGCATTTCGTTCTTGGTCTTCAAGAAGTGGTCCTCGCTAGGAAGCTGCAACGTGTAGCCGAGCGCCTGACCGCGGCTGATGATCGAGATCTTGTGCACGGGGTCGGCGTTGTCCAGCACGTGACCAACAAGGGCGTGGCCGCTCTCGTGATAGGCGATGGTGGTGCGCTCCTTCTGGCTCATCACGCGCGCCTTGCGCTCCGGACCGGCGATGACGCGCTCCATCGACTCTTCAATCTCGTCCATAGAAACCAGCGAACGGCGGCGGCGTGCCGCAAGCAGCGCGGCCTCGTTCAGCAGGTTTGCCAGGTCGGCGCCGGTAAAGCCCACGGTGAGCTGGGCGAGCTTATCAAAGCGCACGTCCTCGTCCAACGGCTTGTTCTCCGCATGGACGCGCAGGATCTGCTCGCGGCCCTTAACGTCGGGACGGTCCACGGTGATCTGGCGATCGAAGCGTCCGGGACGCAGCAGAGCGGGGTCCAGGATGTCGGGGCGGTTGGTGGCGGCGATCAAGATGACCGACTCGGTCTCCTCAAAACCGTCCATCTCAACCAGCAGCTGGTTCAGCGTTTGCTCGCGCTCGTCATGACCGCCGCCCAAACCAGCGCCGCGCTGGCGACCGACGGCGTCGATCTCATCGATAAAGATAATCGAGGGCGACTGCGCCTTGGCCTCGGCAAACAGGTCGCGCACGCGGCTTGCACCCACGCCCACGAACATTTCGACAAAGTCCGAGCCGGAAATGCTAAAGAACGGTACGCCCGCCTCGCCGGCAACCGCTTTAGCAAGCAGCGTCTTACCGGTACCCGGAGGGCCAACCAGCAGCACGCCGCGCGGAATCTTGGCGCCCAACTTGCGGAAGCGCTCCGGCTCGCTCAGGAAGTCGCGGATCTCCTCAAGCTCCTCGACCGCCTCATCGATGCCCGCAACGTCCTTGAACTTTACCTTGGGCCGCGTGGCCTCGTTGGTCTTGGCGTTGGTCTTACCAAACTGCATCGCCTTATTGTTGGCGCCCATCATCTGCCTCATGAAGTAGAACATAAGGAAGACCAGGACCACCGTGGGAAGCAGGCCCAGCAGCGTGTTCATAAGCGCATCCGGGTCGTGCGTGTCAACCACATACGTGGTCTCCGGGTGCTTGGCCATAAGCTCGGCCAAAGAATCCGATCCAACGTATGTGGACGAGAACTCCTTGAGCTTATCCTTATCGCCAACCTCTTTTTCAGAGGTCCAATAGGTACCGTTCACCGTGCCGTCAACCACCGTATACGTGGCGCTCGCCACGCGGTCGTCCTTCACGGCGCTTACAAAGTCGCTGGTAGCGAGCTCGCTCGGCTTACCGCCTCCACCCATGGCGTTGCCCATGTTGAAGAACACGTAGGCAAGCAGGGCGCACATCAGCAGCATATACAGCCAATTGGTACGCGACGGGCCGCGCCCCGGGCGCTTGGGGCCGCCTGAACCTGCGCCGCCGGGCTTCTCGCCAAGGAACATGCGGTCAAAGCGACCCATCAAATCATCGTCCTTGGAAAGACCCTGGTTGGGGGCCTTTTCCCGCTGGCCGCCCTGCTGCGGCGCGGGATTGGTCTTGTTGTTCTCGTCCCTCTTTGAGCCGTTGCCCTCGGCAAGGAGGGCAACGGAAGAAGCGGCGATGTAGTTGTGTTTGAACGACATCCTAGGCGTAAACCTCCGGCTTGAGCACGCCCACATAGGGAAGGTTGCGATAGCGCTCGGCAAAGTCGAGACCGTAACCCACAACAAACTCGTCGGGGCAGTGCGTTCCTACATACTTGGGATCAATCGCCGTGGTGCGGCCCTCAACGTCCTTCCACAGGAAGGTAGCGACCTCAAGGGAAGCGGGGTGGCGACTGGAAAGGTTCTTCATGAGGTACTTGAGCGTAAGGCCGGAGTCCAGGATATCCTCGACGATCAGGACGTCGCGTCCCTTGATGTCGATATCCAGATCCTTGACGATGCGCACGATACCCGAGGACTTGGCACCGTCGCCATAGCTGGAAACGGCCATGAAGTCGATGGCGAGCGGGCAGTCGATGGCGCGCATCAAATCGCCCATGAAAACCACGGCGCCGCGCAGAACCGCGATGAGAACCAGGTCCTTGCCCTCGTAATCCTTGCTGATCTGAGCGCCCATGCGCTTGACCATGTCAGCGATGTCCTCTTTGCTGAACAGGACCCTATCGACATCCGGATGCATTGCTTCCATGACAACCCTTTCTTTGGTAGCTGCGCGTGCTTACCGCGTACCCACTTTGGCGGGCGCCCGAACACGGGGGCGCCGTGGTTACGCGAATAGTTCATTTTACCAGCATAGTCCTCTTTTGCACCCCTCAGTGCGGCGCAATGGCGTCTTTTGAAACCATATAACGCAAACCCCGCGCTACACCACCCGGCGCATCTCAAGCTTGATCGCGAAGCGCGTAGCAGGCGTGCACTTAAAACGCTCGTCCAAACGAACGCCCGCCACCCACACGATCGTGCCCGCCGGGGCCGTGCGGACCACGGGTACCAAGGAGCGCTCAGCCACTGGAATACGCGCCGCACCCAAGATATCCGATACCTTTTTGGTGCGTCCATGCATTCCCAGCGGACACATGATGTCGCCCGGAACAGCGGAATCAACCCAAAGCCTGGGGCCTCGTCCGTCCGCCGCATTTCTGGACGATGCCTTGTCGCAGCACGCCATCTCCAAATCGCGCGCCGCATAACCCAAGGACTCGGCATCAAGAAGCACCGCGCACCGGCAAGAGTCGCCATCTATATCGCGCGCCATAGCGAGTGGGTCCTCGCCGGAGAGAACGCGCACCAAAGACGCCTCCAGGATGCTCTCGTTCGCAGCGGGAATCGTGCCGGGCACGTGCAGCCACGTGGCGACCAGCTCCTCGCGCGCAGATGCGGTCCTAAACGAGAGCGCGCCAAATTCCATGCGAGCATCGATGCCGCCCGGCAACGTAAGCGACCCCTCGCCCGCGCCCACGCGAGCGAGAACGCTCTCGACGTGGCGCATCTCCAACCGCACCTCTGGATCGACCATCTTGACGGCAAGACGCACCATGCGGCGGGCGATCGCGATCTCGCTGGCGGCAACCCTGCGCGCATCCAGCACCACGAGCCCGTCTTGCTGCCTACGCACGCAGGACCTAAAAGCCTGGGACGCCAACTGGGACATGAACGCATCCTCGTCCCCTAAAATGTCGCACGCGGCGCCCACCGTCTTTTCAAGATTCCCGTTGCGCTGGGCGGCCACCGGAACCACCTTATGGCGAATGAAATTTCGCAGATACGACGTATCGCTGTTCGACTCGTCCTCGCGCCATGGCTGACCGGCCACCTGGAGGTAATGGACCAAATCCGCATGCGTCATATCGATAAGGGGGCGGACGATGATGTTGCGGCGGCGCGGAATGCTGGAGAGGCCCGCCGGCCCCGACCCCTTGATCGCGTTCATAAAAAAGGTCTCCGTGCGGTCGCTCGCTGTATGCGCTGTCAAAATCCTTGCGGCCGAGCGAGGCGTCCCGGCCTCTTGGGACAGGTCGCGTACGTAGCGGCGAGCGGCGGCGTAGCGCACCTCGCGGGCGGCGGCCTCTAAGTTTTGCCCATCGAGCTGGGTGAATGTTGCATGCTCCACGCAAAGGGGAAGGCCGTAGTGCGCGCAAAGATCACGCACAAACGCCTCGTCCCCATCCGACGCGTCGCCGCGTAGATGATGGTTGACGTGCAGCACGTGCAGGCGCTCCCGCGCGATGCGGGCGCGGCCGCGGCCATCTGCCACATCCAGTTTCGATGTGCAGGCCATAAGCAACAGTGCAGTTGAGTCCGCACCGCCTGATACCATAAGCACCACGGGAGCGTTGAGCTCCTCGGCGCCAGCAGAGGCAAGCGGCGCCCCTTGCGGGCGATGCGACAGATAATGTTGTGCGACCGTGGGCATACATCCTCCTTGAATCCAGTTGTCATTGTATCCATTGGGAGCCATATGGAACCGCTCGAGACACTCAACGCAGGTGCAAGCACCCTTAAGCAAAACGTCAATGGCTGCAGCGGCGGCACGACCGCGCCCGCGCAGCTGCACCTGCACGTCCTGGGAAGCGGCTCCAAAGGCAACTGCGCACTTATCGAGGGGCCGCAGGGCCTCATCATGATCGATAACGGTTTTTCCCGCCGTGAAGCGCTGGGCCGCATGCACCAACTGGGACTTAGCGAGCGCAACGTCTGCGCCCTCATCATCACGCATGAACACAGCGACCATGTTAAGGGCGTTGGCGTGTGGACTCGCGCCTTTTCCACTCCAGTCTTCGCCGCGCGCGGCACCATGGCGGCGCGGGCCAGCCTTAAGGATATCGACGCGGAAGAATTCGATCCCGGCGACGAGCTTGTTATCGCGGGCGTTCGCGTGCAGACCTTTTCGACCTCGCACGACGTTACCAACCCATGCGGCATGGCGTTTTCCCTGGATAGCGCCAACGATCGCTCCGCTGGAGCCGACGGGTCCGATACCATTGGCTTTGTTACCGACACTGGGGTGCTGGGCCGCGACGCCGCCTCGTTGCTTTACGGATCGCGCATTCTTGCACTTGAAAGCAACCATGACGTTTCCATGCTGCGGTGCGGCCCCTACCCACGCCAGCTACAGGATCGAATCCTCTCCGATTACGGCCACCTTTCGAACGAGCAAGCCGCCGACGCCGCGGCAAAGCTGATTAGCGGCAACACGCAATCACTGGTAGCCATGCATATTTCCCAAGAGAACAATCGCCCCAGCCTGGCCGTCCGCGCCCTCGCGCACGCGGTTGGCGCGCAGCTTGATAACGAGCTGGGCTCTTCCGCCACCCTTGAGCGAGACTGCGGAGCGGCCCTGAAAGTTCGCGCTGCGGGGCAAAATCGACCCTTTACGCTGTTGTAGAGAGCAGCCGGCCACTACGACAATTCGGTGCGGCCACATCGGGCTCCCCTCTCGTGAATGCACGCGCAAAAGAGAGCCCGCCTCTTCACAAAAAAGGAGGCAACCCACCCGGGTCGCCTCCCATATCACACGTATATCGCAACCGCGAATACCGCACGCGCGGCAATACGCTAATCGATCGCCACCTTGGTGACGTTCTTCTTCTCTACAAACTTGGGCACGCCAACCGTCAGCACGCCATCAGCGTAGCGAGCAGTCAAGCCCTCGCATGCGGCATCCTTCAGATACACGCCGCGCGTGGCGGAATAGGACACAAACTCCTTCTGCAGGAAGTTCTTATCCTTATCCTCTTCCTTCTCCTCAACATTGACGGAAATGGAGAGGCGGCCCTCGTTGAGCTCGACGTCAATGTCGTCTTTGCTGACGCCGGTGAGGTACGCCTTTACCTCATATGCATCGCCCTTGTCCTCGACGTCGATAGGGAACGTCTTGGACGCCAGCGGCGAGCTTGCGATATCCATCATGTCATCGAACGCGTCAAAGAGCGAAGCGGGGACAATGGGACGAACACCAAAAACAGAACGATACGGAACCATGCTAGCCATACCTGGTCACTCCTTAGTAATGCCACGTCCCGCCTGTGGGGACGCTGGACTTCGTTGACGCTGTTGTTATTCCCGCGCCGTCAAAGCTTAAACGTATCTAGAAAGATTTTTTAAGCGTCACATAGTCATCAAATCTAAGTGTGTATGACTAAGGTTTAAGCTACTACCGATTTGGCACCTCCATCGAACGATGCGGGGCTGCTGTGGAGAGCGTCATCCACTCGCTGCCGCGGCGCCGCGGGATGACCGAACAGCGTACAATCTATCTGTTCGTAATCGACTGAAGGAACACATGGTCGAACAGGATAGAGCGCAGATGAGCCGGGGCGCAGAAAAAACCGGCATGACCACGGCAGCCAACGAGCCCATGAGGTGCGATGCCGCCCCCTCCCCCAACGCATTCCGCACAGAGGAAGCGCGCGGCGGCCGCCGTCATATGGGCGTCGCCACTTCCGACCCGCAATACCTCCCGCTCACTCCCCAAGAGCAAGCTCGCGAACGCGCCATGGCACGCGAACACCAGCGCTCCCAAAATGCAGGCCAGCAGCCCGATGCCCACAACGCCGCCCCTCGTCCCGCCCACCCCATGCAGACCATCCAGCCCGGAACTCACCGCAGCTTGCAGCATTCGGCGCGCTATCTCTCCACCCCAAAGCCCGGCAAGACCATCTTCAAGTCTCGCTATGAGAAGCAGCACCGCCATGCCAAAGCCGTCTTGCTAGCCGTGCTGCTCATCGCAGCCATTCTCGGCCTTGTCTGGTACTTTTTCCCGCGCTAAGTCGCGTATGCTAGCCACAACTCCATAACGCCCGCCATCGAGGAGGCCCCATCATGGTGCAAGACGCCCATCCCTACATCTACGCCGATAACGCAGCGACCACACCGCTCTCGCCCGTCGCCCTCGATGCCATGATGCCCTACCTTACCAGCGAGTTTGGCAATCCCAGCGGCATCCATCGCGTTGCGAGCACGGCAGCTCGCGCACTGGCGGACGCACGCGAGCACATGGCGGCCCTGCTGGGCGCGACGCACCCAGAGGAGATGTACTTCACCAGTGGCGGCTCGGAGTCTGACAACTGGATTCTGCGCGGAGCGGTCCGTCGATTCCGCGACATAAACGGCTCGGACGCGACGCCTCGCGTGATCACCAGCGCCATCGAACACCACGCCATCCTTCATTGCTGCGAGGCGCTCGAGCGCGAGGGCGTAGAGGTTACCTATCTACCCGTTGACGCATGCGGACGAGTTCAACCCGTAGATCTTGAACAAGCCCTCACCCGCAATGAAAACGCAGCGGGCATGGATTCCGGCGCGACCGCGCTTGTCTCCATCATGCTCGCCAACAACGAGGTGGGCACCCTCGAACCCATCGTCGACCTCGCCCGCATAGCCCACGTGCATGGCGCGCCCTTCCATACCGACGCGGTCCAGGCCGTGGGCCACGTGCCCGTTAACGTTGCGGAACTCGCCGTCGACGCGCTCTCCCTTTCTGCCCACAAGTTCCACGGGCCCCGCGGCGTCGGCGCCCTCTACCTGCGAGGGGGCTTCTCCATCCCGCCGCTCATCGCCGGCGGTGCGCAAGAACGCGGCGAGCGCGCGGGTACGGAAAACCTAGCGGGCATCGTAGGGATGATCGCCGCGCTGCAGCAACAGGTGGACTCACTCGACCATGTGGACGATGGTCCTTCGCAGCGCATCGCCTCTATGAGAGACGAGCTCGTCGACCATATATGCGCCTCCTGCACCGGCGTTCATCCCACCGGCGACCCCGACCGCCGGCTCCCCTCTATCGCATCATTCACCTGCGAGGGCGTTGACGGCGAGTTGCTGGTTGTCCTTCTCGACCGCGCAGGCGTCGCCGCCGCAACCGGATCCGCGTGCTCAACCGGATCGACCGCCCCCTCGCATGTCCTCACCGCCATGGGCGTCGACCCCCTGCGGGCAAAGGGTGCGCTGCGCCTTTCGCTTGCGGATGACATCACGCGCGAAGACCTCGACCTTCTTAAAGACCGTGTTCCCGCGGCGATCGAACGCGCGCGCCTCATGAGCGGCATCACGGGTGCCCGCGCGCGCCGTTAGGCATCTGCCCGCCAGCATCTCAAACCTACGCACAAAAGAGGGGTCCACCATCGCTGATGGACCCCTCTCGATCATCGCGTTACATCGCGCCAGCTAGCATCCGCAAACGCGGCACCTGCAACCGCGCCGCGGCAACCCAAGCTAGGACAACAGCTTGCGGCCGTCTTCCTCAATAGCGGCGATCAGCGCATCGGCAGCAGCGGCTTCCTCGCCCTTGGCGAAGATATACAGCTTGATCTTGGGCTCGGTGCCGGACGGGCGGACAATCGCCTTGTTACCGCCCTCCAGGTCAAACTCGATGACGTCCGCCGCGGGCAAGCCGTTTACGCACGTAGCGTAATCAACAACGGCCTCGACCTTGGAACCGGCGATCTCGGCCGGAGCCTCGTCGCGCAGGGACTTCATGATGCCGGCCATCTTGGCGGCGCCATCGGCGCCGGGATAGCTCAGCGAAACGGTCTTGTTGTGATAGTAGCCGTGCTTCTCGTACAGATCGCGCATGGCCTCGACCAGATTCTTTCCCTGCAGCTTGTAGTACTGGGCCATCTGGCAAATCAGCATGGAGGCGTTGACGGCATCCTTGTCGCGCACGTGGTCGCCGGACAGGTAGCCGTAGCTCTCCTCAAAGCCAAAGATGAAGCGGTCCACCTCGCCGGCGTCGGAGAGGCCGGTAATGATGTCGCCAATGTACTTAAAGCCAGTCAGGCAGCGGCGCAGCTCAAAGCCGTACTCGGCAGCCAAGGCGTCGACCATAGCGGAGGAGACGATAGTGGTGACGGCAACCTTGTTGGAAAGGTCCTCGCCGCGCTCGGCACGCATCTTGCAGATGTAGTCAAGCAGCAGCACGCCCATCTCGTTGCCGGTCAGCAGCGTATAGTCATCGCCATCGGCGCAGGCAACGCCCACGCGGTCGGCGTCCGGATCGGTCGCCAGCAACAGATCGGGCTTGACCTCCTGGCAAAGGTCGATGCCCTTCTGCATGGCTTCGCGAATCTCCGGGTTGGGATACGGGCAGGTGGGGAAGTCGCCGTCGGGGTCGCGCTGCTCGGGAACAACGGTGATGTCCGTTATGCCCACCTTGTTCAAAACGGTGGTAACGGGAATCAAGCCGGTGCCGTTGAGCGGGGTGTAGACCAGCTTTAACGGGGCGTTGGCAATCTGCTCATCGGTAAGGTTGTTCACGGACTTATCGGCGACGGCGTCATAGTAAGCATCCAGCACCTCGTCGTCGATCCACTTGACCAGACCCTGCTCAACAGCGGCGTCGAAGTCCATAGTCTTGATGTCCTTAAACGGATCGCACGCATTCATAGCCGCAGAGATGGCATCGGCGGCCTCGCTGGTGATCTGGCAGCCATCAGGGCCGTAGGCTTTGTAACCGTTGTAGGGCGCCGGGTTATGGCTCGCGGTCATGCAGATGCCGCCGGAGCACTTAAGATAACGGGTGGCCCAGGACAGGGTGGGTACCGGGGAGATCTTGGGATATACGTAGGATGTCACGCCGTTCGCAGCAAGAATCGCGGCGGTAGTCTTAACAAACAGCTCGCCCTTGTTACGGCTATCACGCGCGATAGCGACCGTGGGGTTCTCAAACGTCTTGTTTAGATAATCGGCAAAACCCTGGGTGGCGCGGCCGACCGTGTAGATATTCATGCGGTTGGTGCCGGCGCCAATGGTGCCGCGCAGGCCAGCGGTACCAAAAGCCAGGTCCTGGAAGAACGCGTCGGTAATGGCGTCCTCGTCCCCTGCCTCCTGCATTGCCTTGAGCTCCGCCAGAAGCTCTTCATCCGTAACGTTTGCAAGCCACGTATTCAGGAGCTCGTGCACATCTACCATGGTTGCAGCCTTTCCCTTGTACTCCCAATTGATATGACGCGCCGCCATATTGGCGGTTGCTAGGTGGGCGAATATTCTTTTGGACGAAAATTACGCCTACCTTTTTGCATCATACGGCAATTGCCCGTAGGTGATAGGGAAATATTGGCAGGCGTTCGCGTTTGAGCGGTGAAGCGGCAAAGCCCTTGCACGGGGTTAACTCGCTGTAAACAGAAATGGCCCCGCGCAATGCGGAGCCATATCTTTTCCGTTCCAATGGATGGTGGGCCGTCAGGGGTTCGAACCCTGGGCCTTGGGATTAAAAGTCCCCTGCTCTGCCAACTGAGCTAACGGCCCGCAGAGGCATTGTAACACGGTTGGGGACAACTTGGTTTATCAACACATTCCCCATTTACCATGTGAGGCGCCCTTGCGTGGTCCGCCACCGCCTAGCGACTACTCCCAAGCCCACTGACCGTTAACAAATACGGGAACTTCGGTGCCGTCTTCACAGATGCCGGTGATATCCATATCATCGGTGCCGATCATGAAGTCCACGTGGGTGGCGGAGGTGTTGACGCCGGCGTCGCGCAGCTCGTCAGAAGACATCTCATAGCCGCCCTCGTAGCACTCGGGGAAACCAACGCCCAACGCCAGGTGGCAGCTTGCGTTTTCATCGTACAGCGTATCGTAGAACAAGATCTCGCTCTCGCGGATGGGCGTGTTCTTGGAAATAAGCGCCACCTCGCCCAAGCGGCGGGCGCCCTCGTCCGTATCAAGAATGCTCGCCAGCGTATCCTTGCCAATAGCGGCATCAAAGTCGACTACGCGACCATTCTCAAAACGCAGCCAGAAGCGGTCGATCTTATTGCCATGACGCACCAGGGGCAGCGCGGAGTACACCACGCCGTTCACCTGGTCGCAATGGGGAGAGGTGAAGACTTCCTCCGTAGGGATGTTGGGGAAGAACGGATGGCCCTCGGGCGTCTCGCACTTTCCTCCCGCCCACAAATGGCCGGCGGGCAATCCAACGGTAAGATCGGTTCCATTGTCGGAGCGGTAATGAAGCGCCTTGAACCGATGCTCGTTTAGCAGACGAAGGTTCTTCTCAAAGGTAGCGTCATGCAGCTCCCAATCGCTCTCGGGATCCTCTCCGTCAGCACGGGCGACAGAGAGAATCGCGCACCACAAGCGATAGATCGCCACCTCGTCCGCAACGCCGGGAAACACGGTACGGGCCCACGCCGCCACCGGGGCTCCGGCGATGCACCAGGGATTGATATTGAAGTCCAAGCCGTGACGGAAAGAGCTGCACTGGGTGTTGCGTGCCTTGCTCGCGGCGGCGGGCTTAGCGGGGTCGATACCCTTGAGCGCCTCTGGATCGGCTCCTTCGACAAAAATAAAGCAGGCGCCGTCCTCTGCCAGCGAATTAAGCTGGAGCTTCTGCCATTCGGGAACATTCTCAAACCAAGCGGTCTCAACGTTCTCATATGTCAGACGGGAAACCTCGTCATCGCCCCAGATCACCGTCACGTGGCCAGCGCCCGCGGCGTACGCGCGCTTGACCAGCAAGCGGGCAAACTCCGCGCATTCAACGGGACTTTGCACAACCACTTCTTGACCGGGCTTTACGTTAACGCCCTTGCGCACAACCAGGTTTGCATAGCGCTCGATCGCCGGCGCGAGCTTCTGCATGCCCATACGAGCGTCTTCGCAGGTGTACTCAAGCAGAGACATAGACGGTTCCTTTCCTTCGCGCGCAATCCATGCAAAGCGCGCGGCACGTCAAAAAAACGGGCACGCCCCAAGCCGGTGGCGTGCCCGTCTTTTCATCACTACCAAACAGCGGACTTGAGTTATACCCTCTTTTGTCCGCCGCGTTACATCGCGGCAATGGTGCGATTACTTGCCCTTGCGAGCCTTGCGCTCCGCGTCCTTTGCCATGGCGCGCTCGATAACGTCGTTGAGCTTGGCCTCGCTCATGCCCTCAGCGGTAGCGCGGGCCTGGTTGCGAATAGGACGAATACGAACCATGTCGTAGATAAAGCCACCGATGATGCACACGTACGCCATCGCGATCGCGGCAAACTCGATCTTCTGGTACATACCGCCGCTATCCTCGCCGTATGCCATGAGAAGCGCCCAGCCAATAAGGATGAACACCAGACCAAGGGCCATCACGATCCAAAACTTGGTGCGGCGCGGCTTGTACTCGGGATCTTCTTTCATCAGCACGTTGGATGCGCTGTAGATAAGATCTTCTTGGCGACGGAGCTCCGCCTTGCGGGCCTTCTTCTCCTCGCGAGACAAACCAGAGAGGTCCTCGCCGCGCTCAAGCTGCTTGCGCTTGTCCTTGGCGCTCGCCGGAACCACGCGGACGGAAGCCGCGGCGGCGCGGGCGGGCTTGGCGGAACCTGCCGACTTGCGGGTCATACCGCTGCCAGCGTGCTCCTGGTTACGCTTGTTCATGGGACTACGGGTGCTCACTTACGCTTGCTCCTTCATGGATTCGAACTTCTCGCCGGTGATGATCTCATATGCCTCGCGGTAACGGGCGGACGTTCCCTCGATAACCTCTGCGGGCAGATGCGGCGCATCTCCGGTCATGTCCCAGTTGGCCTTCAGCCAATTGCGGACATACTGCTTATCATAGCTGGGCTGGACCTTGCCCTCTTCATAGGTGTCGGCAGGCCAGAAGCGGCTGGAGTCCGGGGTGAGGCACTCGTCGATCAGGGTCACCTTACCATCGATGATGCCAAACTCAAACTTGGTGTCCGCGATGATGATGCCACGGGTTGCGGCATACTCGGCGGCAGCCGTGTAGATCTTCAGCGACAGGTCACGCAGCTGGCTCGCGATGTCCTCGCCCACAAGCTCAACGCAGCGCTCATAGGAGATATTCTCATCATGGTCGCCAATAGCAGCCTTGGTGGAAGGAGTGAACAGCGGCTCGGGCAGCTTGGAAGCCTCGACCAGGCCCTCGGGCAGCTTGATGCCGCACACGGTACCGTCCTCGTCATAGGTTTTCTTGCCAGAACCGGTCAGGTACCCGCGGACGATGCACTCGACCATAATGGGCTCGGCCTTCTTGACCAGCATGGAACGACCCGCCAGGTAGTCGGCGTACTCGGCGTACTCCGCAGGGAAATCTGCCGTGTCGATGGAAACCAGGTGATTGGGAACGATGTCCGCAAACTTCTTGAACCAGAACTCGGAGATACGGTTCAGGACCTCGCCCTTGAACGGAATCTCGTCCGGAAGGATGTAGTCAAACGCGGAGATGCGGTCGGTTGCAACCATCAACAGGTTGTCGCCGGTATCGTAGATATCGCGAACCTTGCCGCGAGAATCGGGACGACGCTCCATTGTCGACACAGAGATCAACTCCTTTATATATGTTGCCACGTAACGCTGCCGCGGCCCCAACCCGTGCGGGCTGGCCCTTCGCAGCTAATCTACCATTGTAGTTGATGCGCTATCACCTGTGTGCTCGCGCGGCAGATGAATCGTAAAAGTTGTACCCTTTCCAAGTTCGGACTCCACGGAGATGAATCCATGGTGGCGCTCGACAATCTGCTTGGTGACCGCCAAGCCCACGCCCAGGCCCCCGGCTTCGCGCGCGCGGCTGGCGTCTGCACGCCAGAAGCGGCCGAAGATACGCGACAGGTCCTCTTTTGCAATGCCGATGCCGGTGTCCGAAACCGAGATCATCACGTGACGGCGATCTGCGCGCACCGTCACCACCACCCAACCGTCCTCCGGCGTGTAGCGCATGGCGTTACTCATGATGTTGATGACGGCCTGCGTGATCATGTCGGAATCCACCTCTATGGTCACCTGCTTGCCAGCGGTCTCATCCGCAAAGCGCAGGTGCAGGTCGCGCTCGTGGAACAGCGGATGCTGCGCGTCCACAATGTTGCGCACTAGGTTAGAGATATCCACGGGCCGCAGGTTCATGGGGGCCGTACGGTTCTCCATACGCGACAGGTCCAGCATCTGCTGCACCAGGCGAGACAGGCGGCGGGTTTCGGACGCCACGGTCTCAAGGTGCTCGTCATCGGTAGGCAGAACGCCGTCCTGCATGGCCTCGACCGTAGCGAGCATCGCCATCAAGGGCGTGCGCAGCTCGTGGGCGACGTCGCTGGTTAGGCGCCGCTCATGCTTGAGGTCCTTCTCAAGCGAGGTCGCCATCTCATCAAACGTCTCGCCCAACTGGTCGATCTCATCGTCCCCGCGCATGTTGGTGCGGGCGGACAGGTCGCCGTCGCGAATCTGCTTTGCCGTCGACGTGATGCGGCGAATGGGGTTGGTAAGCATGCTGGATACAAAGAAGCCAATAAGCAGGGCGATGGCGATAGCGATAAACGACGCCAAGCCCATGGCGTTAAACGTCTTCTCCCTAAACGCCGTATCCGCCTTGGTAAGCAAGGCGTCGCTGCCCAGGACCCACAGGCGCACGGTACCGATCTTGACGCCATCGCTGGTAACCACGGGTTCGGACACCGCGCCCTCTTGATCGGTGGGAGCGGTTGAAACCAAACTATGCGGTTTTTCGGACGATGACCCCGCGTTTGCGGAAACCCGTTGCGCATTCGCCGCGGAGGCGTCGGCAGCGCTCGCGTCGCCCTGAGCGGAGGCCTGGTTCTGGGCGGCAGCCTGCGCCTGCTCTGCGGCCTCGCGCTCTTGCTCGCGCTTTATCTCGGCCGCCAGCGAAGCCGCAGGCCAGGTGTCGTCATACACCACGATTCCAGCGGCGTCCACCACCTGCATGCCAATATCGTCTGAAACAAGATTGGACTCGGCGATCGACGCCAAGTCACCGGTAAACCATCCGCCGCTCTCCTCGTATACAGCGGCGATTTTTTGCGCGGTTATCTGAGCGATTTCAACAACGTTAGCGCGCGTGTAGTCCGAAAACGCGCCACCCCACACCACGGTGACAACGCATACCAACACAAGCACCGTCATGAACGACGTCAGCGCAAAGGACAGGGCCATGCGCATGCCGTAGCTCATCACGGTGCGAGAATCGGAACGAGGCGTGTTCCAGCTTGCGCGGGAACCCGCCTCGTCGGACTGTTTATGTTTTTGATCGAGGACGAGTCGAGCCGGCAGCATTACTTCGCGCCGTCTTGCTTATCGTCCGCGGGCTTGGCCGGAGCCTCAAAGCGGTAGCCCACACCGTGCACCGTGTAGAGCCACTTGGGATGCTTGGGGTCATCGCCAAGCTTGGCGCGCAGGTTCTTCACGTGGCTATCGATGGTGCGCTCGTAGCCCTCAAAATCGTAACCCAGTACCTTCTCGACCAGCTCCATACGGTTGTATACACGCCCGGGATGGCGCGCCAGGGTGGTCAGCAGCTTAAACTCGGAAGCGGTAAGGTCGACCTCTTTGCCATCGACCAAAATCTTGTGGCCGGAAATGTCGATAACCAGATCGCCAAAGTCCAGAACCTCGACCTGCGGCTCATCTGCCAAATGGGTACGGCGGAACAGCGCGCGGACGCGGGCAACAAGCTCGCGGGGAGAGAACGGCTTGATCAGGTAGTCGTCCGCACCAAGTTCCAGGCCGATAATGCGGTCCTCGACCTCGCCCTTGGCGGTCAGCATGATGATGGGCACGTCCGAGGTATCGCGAATGGCACGGCACACGCGCTCGCCGGAAAGCTTGGGAAGCATGAGATCGAGAACAATGAGGTCAAACTGATGCTTTTCAAATTCCTCAACGGCAGACTGGCCGTCACCTACGCCAACAACCCAATATCCCTCGCGCTCGAGGTAGGCCGCAACGGCATCGCGAATCGCCTTCTCGTCTTCAACGAGCAGAATTTTCCTTGCGTCCGAAGCCATATTGAGGCCTCCTTATCTCATAAGATGCGAACCCTACACATTTTATCGTAGAGAGCGGCGCACGGGTTGCCCGGTTGCACATCGCATCGCCAAGCGGCCTTTTGCGCGTTGCGGCGCCAAAGCCCCTGCCGACTGTTTCATTATGCGCTCCAAAAACCTATGCGGCGCCTCTAGCTTATCATTATGCCCAACTTTACCAGTTGCGTATCAGTCGCGCATCATATGAGGGGGGCATTCTGCGTTGTATAGGATTAGATTGGCAAGCCGCAAAGACGCTGCGGCCGTTCTTGATTTGTACGCACCCTATGTGACCTCGACCACCGTGAGCTTTGAGGTCGAGCCCCCTTCCGTGGACGAATATGCCGATCGCATTCAGTCCGCCCTTGACCGCTACACGTTCTTGGTATTGGAGCGCATGGACAATGAGGACGTGGAGGGCCTGGGCACCGCAGGCGAAGCGGCGCCGGCCGGCGCAGACATTGTTGGGTTTGCCTCGTACGGACCCTTTGGCCACCGCGTGGCGTACCAATGGTCGGCAGAAATATCCATCTACCTTAAGCAGGATCTCACCGGAAACGGACTGGGCGCCCATTTGCTAGACGCCCTCGAGAAGATTATGGCGAGCGCGGGCATTACCAATAGCGAGTCTTGCATTTGCAGCGAAAACACCGGGTCAATTGAGTTCCACCGCCGCCACGGCTACCGAACCTGCGCGGAATTTACCGATTGCGCGGCCAAATTTGGACGATGGCTGGGCATACAGTGGCTCGAAAAGCACCTGGCCCCGCATCCCGAAAACCCCCAGCCGCCCCATGCGCCCGCACCCCAAGACTGCAAGCGCATCCTTGCCGCTGCCAACGCGCTCCTGGCGAGCAAGAGCTGATTCCATCTAGATCGCAAACAGGCGCGCCGTCACGCTCTGGGGAATACCCTGGGTGTCGCGCACCGTTGAGTACACCAAAAACTGCGTGGTATGACCCTCGCTTGCCGGGTAATCGCCAAAGCTCAGGGAATGGTCCGGACTCGAAATCGCGTCATACGTGTTCTCAGCCGTATCGACAATGTAGTGCGCGGACTGCGTCTTGATGTAAAAGCGATTTCCGTTAAACGACGTCCACGCGGCGGGCTCGCGGCTAAAGTACACGTACGGCTCGCCTTCTCGTCCAATATAGGTGCCCATGTTGCCCAGGCTGCCGCCGTAGTCGTAGCTTGCCTCAATAGAAAAGACAAACTGCTCGCCCGTGTACACCGCGTCAAACGGCCTGATGGAAGCGGGCAGCACCAGCTGGTCCATCTGCTTGTGCTTGTCATCGTCCAACTCTATTGCCGTCATTCCGTAATACGTGCCCTCTTCATTGAGCACGCGCGGAACAATGGTGAGTATGTTGTCAGAAACGCGCGGGTGCGTGGCGAACCTGCCAACAGACTCCCAGATCTCCGAACCCTCCTTATCCCCCACGTGCCACCGCAGGCAATGGGAGGCGGACGATGTTTTTGAGCCGGACGCCAGGGGCATCTTCTGCCAAATCACGGAATCGCCCGCAACCGTAAACATGGGAGGCTCCCAGTCCGCGTTACCGGAATCGAGCTCTGCGGGCTCCCCGGTCAGCGCGCCCTCGGAGAAGCCTTGGCCGTACAGCTTCCAGTCGCGCGTGTTGTAGTCGATCTCCACCCATGCGAACGCCGAGCTACCGCAGCGCACATCGAAAAAGGTGTAAAGCCTACCGTTGATCGCGTCCTCTCGGACCGTGGTGAGCGAGCCGGATGCCAGCGAAAGAACGCCCAAGGTATTGGGATGCAGAGCGCTTTCCGGCGTGAGCATGGCCGCGGCCCAAGAGCCCTCGCAGTGGAACAGCACGGTTCCCAAGGGCAGGGTCCACGTTTGGGCGGCGGCGAGGCCAAAGTCTTGCGCCTTGTAATCGTCCAAAACAGAGACGATCGACTCGTCATCGATCTCCTGGGGCTCGCCCGTAGGCTTTTTCTCGTCCTCATCGCCACCGCAGGCAGAAAGGCCCGTTGCAGCGGCGACCGCGCCCGCGGCGGCTACGCTACCCAATGCAAAGCGCCTACGGCTAAACCCCTTGTACTCCCCGTTGAGCAGGCCCATGGACCTACGCCTCCGCAGCGGCTTCGCGCAGCGCCAGGGTCAGCTGATCCGCGCAGGACGTGGAACGGGGTCCGCAGGTATTGCCCTGCAGCAGCTCGACAACCCTGTCGACCGGCATGCCGGCGACAAGCTTGCCGATAGCCTTAAGGTTGCCGTTGCAACCGCCAACAAAGGACACGCTCTCAACAACCTTGCCGTCATCAGAAAGATCAACGTGAATGGAGCGGGCGCAGACGCCGCGCGGCGTGAAATCGTGGGAAATCATGATAGTCTCCTTATAAAGGTATTCCAATTTGTTTTGCCTATTATCCCCGCTCGCGCGCCCAAAGGCGAACCTTCTTAAGCAGAGTACACATATATATAAGAGTTAGAAATAAGAAATAGGCACGGCATCGAATGCTATGGACGAGGATACGGCCAAGGTTATCGTCCGCGCCCTTACCATCCAACCATGCACGACCCATGGCAAAAGAGGCCCCCGGCGGCGCCGGAGACCTCTTTGCAAGCAAGTTTGCTATGCGCGCAGGCGCGAACTACTTGGAGCTGCTGGCCTCGAAGGTGAAGGGGGTTGCCCAACCCTCGGGGACGGCGCCGGTCTTGCCGTTGCCCAGATCCTGGACAACCCAGCCCTCGGGCACGCCGCCTTCGCCTTCCCAAGCGCCAACCTGGTGGCAGGAAGCGCAGGTAAAGACGGATTGATCATGCATGAGGTGGCAGGAGTTGCACTGCTGCACGCCATGGTAATCGCTATGCGGGTCAAAGCTGAAGTCCTTGGTGGAGGACTCGGTAGCGCCCGGCATCACGCCACCGCCCAGGTGGCAACCGCTCTGCAGGCAGAAGTCGTTCGAGAAGGTGACCTTGTCGAACGGCTGGGTGTAGTCGCCGGACAGCTGCATCTGGACCTCGTGCACCATCTGGGGCAGGGTTGCCTCATGGCAGCCCAGGCACTGGTTGTTGGTGGCAGCGCGGTGCTTGTAAGCCAGGGTGGTGGTGTCCTGGGTGTAAGTCTGGTAGTACTTGCCCATAGTGCTGTGGCAGATAGCGTCGCAGCACTCAGGCGTTGCATGCCAGGCCCAACCGGCAACGCCGATGACGGTCACAACGACCACAGCGGCGATGATGATCGGCAGGCGCTTGCCCTTCCAATCAAACTTCTTCTTAGGAGTTGCCTCGGGCGTACCCTCGGTGCTCTCCTTGATCTCGTCAGCCATTGTTTTCTCCTCTCGAGACCACTAGGCGTTCGCGGGGTTATCGCCGCAGTACTTCTTCAGCAGGCCGTCGTACTTGCGCGTACGCTCATCGTAGGCGACTCCGCCGTCGACCAGCAGGCCAAGCTCCTCAAGATCCTTGGACTCCTGCTCAAGACCCAGGTCTGCCAGGCACTGCTTAGTGGGGCAGCCCAGCTCCTCGTCCCAACCAAAGCGCTTGTAGAGCATGGTAAGGGACTTCTTCCAGTCCTCGCGCTCCATCTTGTCGGTACCGGCGGTGAAGGGCTTGATGTCGGGATCCTTGGTGAAGACCCACTCAGTGATGACGTCATGGATGTTGCGCATGTCGTTGCAGCCCATCTTGCCGTCCTTGCCCTTCATGCCGCGGACGGTGTTGACGCGCTGGAGGGTCATGATGCGCTCGCCGGCCTTGTACAGGTCGTCGATGGTGACCTCCTGGCCGGTAACGGCGGTGAAGAACTGGGCCTCGAGGTCCAGGTCGCCGCGGTAGCTGCGCTCCTTAGCGGGAGCCATGGCCATGGGCCACACCCAGTTGCACAGCGTCAGGGAGTCATGCAGGACGTCGGTGACGATGCTCCACCAAGCGAACTCGACCTTGTGCTTGTTGATGGGGGTGTAGTTCTTGTCCGGATCCATGGCGTCCTCGCCGCCGAACATCTCCTTGGCCATTTCCTTCTTGAGCTCGATGGGAAGACCGCAGCCTTGGAGGTTAACGGCGGAGTGGATCATGTCGTCGCGGTTGAAGACCATGTTGTACAGGCCGCCAACCTGGGCGAAGCACTCGATGGCGTGGTGAACCGGCCAGCCGCGGTAGTTGATCAGCGCGGAGGTCTTGTTCTCGAACCAGTCGGGACGGTTCCAGTGGTCCTTGTCGGTCCAAACGTACGGACCGTGACCAAGCCAGGAAATGGGCTTGTTCTTGGTGTCGTTGGATGCGATGTCGACGAGGATCTTGATGAACGACGTGGGGTCGCCGGACATGATGCCCTCGAAGTTGTACTCGGCCATCTGCTCGGGGGTGCAGTGCTCGGCGAGGATGCCCTCCTTGTAGGTCCAGGCAAGGTCGCGATAGAGCTGAGCGTAGTTGCACCACAGGCCAAGGTCGTCGACCGTGACGGAAATCAACTGGTTGTAGAAGACGGACAGGTCGGTGAGCGTCTTGTTCTCGCCCTCCTGGATGCCCGGAACCTGCATGATGGGCTGCATGTACGCGGAGAACGGGAAGTTGGGAACGCAGGTGTTGCCCGAGGACTCGTAGCCGGTGGCTTCCTGAACCTTGGGGACCTTCACCTGGGCGTAGCAGCGCACGGGGCAGCCGTGGCAGCCAGCCATCTTCACGGTGTACTTCTCAGCTGCGGGGCCAAGGTCCTTGGTGGACTTCATGCAGCGATAGCCCATGGTGTTGGGCTCGAAGGGCTTGGGCTCGCCGGTCTCGATGGGGCCGCCCTCGGCAGCTGCCCAGTAGAGGCCCTTCCTGGCGGTCCAACGAGAACCCTTGTCGTAGTACTCTGCCCAGGACTGCTGGGTGGAGGGGACGACGTGGTTGTTGTTGGAACCAAGGACCTGGGCGATCATGTAGTCAGACAGGTCGGCAACCATCTGCGGGTCGGCCACGTTAACGGCCTTGGTGCCCTTGACGACGACTGCCTTGACCTTCTTGGAGCCCAGAACGGCGCCCAGGCCGGCGCCCGCGGAGTGGGAGCGGCTGTTCATGACGCACGCGTAGGGGAGCAGGTTCTCGCCAGCAGGGCCGATGGCGGCGACGCAGCACTCGAGGCCGTGCTTCTTACACAGGGCCTCGGTGGTCTCGCGGGTGCCCTTGCCCCAGAGGGCGGAAGCATCCTCGATGCTGATCTTGTCATCGTTGATGAAGATGTAGACCGGGGTATCAGCCTTGCCCTCGATGATCAGTCCGTCGTGGCCTGAATACTTGAGCATGGCGCCCAGCTGACCGCCGCAGTGGCAGTCGACAACCAGGTGGTCCTGGGTATAGGTGGACAGGGTAGCCCACGTAGAACGACCAGCCAGGGGAACGCCGGCACCGGTAAGGGGGCCAACGGCGAGAACGGCCTTGTTCTCCTCGTCCATCCAGTCGACGCCAGCGGGGACCTCGTCGTACATGATCTTGTTAGCAAAGCCCATGCCGCCGATGTAATCCTTCTGCATCTCGACATCGGACTCTTCGGTGATAGCACCGCTCGTAAGGTTGACGCGGGCGATCCAGCCAGCCCAACCGTAAGAGGTATCAGCCATTTACTTCTCCTATCCTTAACCGATCTTGCCGCCGGCGACGAAGTCCTGCTTCTCGGAGACGAGCGGCCAGGGGTTCTCCTGACGGGTGGGGCCGGAGGAGTGGCTCACGTCCTCCCACTCGATAAGCTCGATCGCGCCGTTGGGGCACTGCTCGGCGCAGCGACCGCAAGCGATGCACTTAGCGGACTTGCCGGTAACGGTGTTCACCACGGGCATGTGATAGGGGCACGCGGCGACGCAGGTGCCGCAGCCGACGCACTTGTCAGCATCGACGTAGCGGATGCCGTTGTCGTCAGTGAGAATGGCGCCCTGCGGGCACGCGGTCTGGCACAGAGCCGTCTTGCACATGTAGCAGGTGCGCACGGTCCACTCGCAAGAGTAGTAGATACCGTCGCCGGACCCAAGCTCCTTGCCAAACTGGTAGCCGTCGCGCACGTGGATGCGGGCGGCTGCGGGCTGGGACACGCCATCGTTCTGAAGCGTGCAGCTCATCTCGCAGCGCTGGCAACCGGTGCAACGGGCGCGGTTGACCTTGAGCACGTGGGACGGGGTCGCATAGTAGTCGACCTTACCCTTCGAGCTCGTGGGAGCCGCTGCGGCGGTGTCCGGCAGAAGACCCAGGGCCACCATGCTCGCGACGAACGCGCCAGAAACCTTCACAAACCCGCGACGGGTGAAGAAGGAGTCGAGGCGATCCGCGCCGGAGCCAACCTGCTCCAAAGCGGTGTTCTCTTTCATAGTTCCCTCCCCTTACTGCATTACGCGATACGCCCAAGGGACGGCGCATCGCACCTTTACTTTGGCGGGACCGTTGGCGATACAGTCTCCGCCGTTAGTTTGCATTGTGGGTCAAGGCGCGATCTTCGACTCACCTTGTTATGGGTATCTTTGAAAAATAATCCGAGATTGGCCTAAAACCTTGTCACCTGTTATAGGGTACACGCTGTACCTGCGGGTTTACATTTGATAACCAGTGGCGTTGAACCACTGCAAACGCTTCATCTCGCTAGAGTTTCCATATTACCCATTATATTTATAGGTTGGTTTTCTCGTCCAATATATTCATATGGGAGCGCTCTTCATAACGTTTTGCTTGTGTTGCAAACAAACCTTGTGGCAGCGAGGCGCCAATCGATGCACAATAGACTGGTTCAACAGTCACTCATGAAACGCGACACCCACGGAGGTCGTCCATGCTATCCGAACGCCTACTTTCCAAAACCGTCGGCATAGGAGCCCGTCAGCTCTTCCGCTCTAAGGGCGAATGCGCCCGCACGCTGCCCGCGCCAGAGGCGGGGCACGAGTATTTGCTCTACGTTCACATCCCATTCTGCGACGTGCTGTGCCCGTACTGCTCCTTCACGCGCTTCCCCTTCCGCGAGGAGGCGGCGCGGCGCTACTTCGAAGCGCTGAGGCGCGAGCTCAAGATGATCCATGACCTTGGTTATCAACCGCCAAGCGCCTACATTGGCGGCGGAACGCCCACCATTATGATGGACGAGCTCGAGCGCACCATCGATTACATGCGCGAGCTGTTCCCCACCATTAAAGAGGTTTCCAGCGAAACCAATCCGCCGCACCTTGACCGCGAGCGCCTTAAGCGGCTGAGCCATATGGTCCAGCGATTCTCCGTTGGCGTGCAGAGCTTTGACAACACCTTGCTCAAGCGCATGGACCGCTACAACAAGTACGGCAGCGCCGAGGAGATTGTCGAGCGCATCCAAAGCGTGCACGACATGTTCGATACCTTCAATGTGGACATGATCTTCAACTTCCCGGGCCAGACCCCCGAGATGGTCTCGCGCGATATCGACGTGTTCCGCACCACCGGCGCCAACCAGATCACCTACTATCCGCTGATGGCCTCGCCGGGGTCCGAAAAGCTCATGCAGACCTGCTTCCACGGACAGGTCGACTACAACCTGGAAAAGGATCTGTACAACACGCTGTTTGACAAGATGACCGCACCGGTTGAGAAGGGCGGCACGGGCTTCTACGCTACGGACGTCTACACCTTCGCCAAGGACCGCGACGCCATGATCGACGAGTACGTGGTCGATTACGGCGAGTACGTGGCGGCGGGCTGCGGCGGCTACTCCTTCTTGGGCGATGACATCTACACCAACGACTCCTCGCTGGATGGCTACTGCCGCCGTATCGAAGAGGGAACCATGAGCGTTGCCTCCCACATCTCCATGGGCCACGCCAACGGCAAGCGCTATCGCATGGGTCGCGAGCTGTTTGGCCTGCGCCTGGACAACCGCGCTTGGAGGCGCGACTTTGGCAAGTACATTCAGTACGATATGCCCGTTGAATACGGTTACCTAGCCGCCAACGGTGCCTTTGATAAGAATAATGCGGACGAGTTGACCCTTACCCGCAAGGGCCGCTACCTTGTCTTGGTTATGATGCGCCAGATCTTTATTGGCATGAATACGGAACGCGATCGCCTGCGCACCTTGCTGCCCGAGTGCGAGCGCAAGATGTTCGCCGACTCCGCTGCTAAGCAGATCGCGGCGGCGAAGGCTGCCGACGAGGCGGCGGGCGCGGACCAATAAGCGGGTGCCAGCCTACAGAGCGGCCCATTCTGGGTGACTAAAAACGGAGGCGGCCGCGCGGTCTGCCTCCGTTTTTGTTTCTTTACGCTCCGTGCGTGCCGTATTCGGCAATATAGTCCAGAATCTCTTGGCGAGAATGCAGGTCCGTCTTGTCGTAGATGCGCTTGATATGCGTATGCACCGTGTTGGGCGACAACTTAAGCTCCTCGCTTACGCGCGCTTGGGTGTGACCCAGGGCGTAGAGCGTGAGCACCTCTACCTCGCGGCCCGTAAGGCCAAAGGTCTGAGCCATCTCCATGACCGACGTCGCAATGTGCACGCTGGGCTTTTGGTTCACCATGGGGGCCTGGGCCTGCGGAGAGATGGCAAGCACGCCCATCAGGGGGATGCGGCGCACGTCCGCCTCTGTAATGGGCCCCTCGGCGCGGCTGCTCTCCGTTTGCTCGGACGGCGCTGCCAGCAACTTGGTAAACACCACCTGCGTGGCCACCAGCACAAAAAAGCTCATGATCGATATGATGACCGGCGCGTTGCTGGGCATCACGCGAGTGATGGCCGTATCGAATTTCATACCGGCGACTGCCAGCATATTGTTCGCCACCCACGCCGCAGATGCGTAATAGAACGAGTCGCGCCAGCCAAAGCTGATGAACGCAATGGTCAAGTACCAGATAAACGCGTTGAGCACCAGCGAGGCCGCCATGACAAACGAGGCGCCGATGCTGATGGTCTTGGGCCAGATCGCAAAGAAGATAGCGCCCAGCGCGATGAGGATCTCCATAACAACCCAAATGCTGGTGGTCAGCGCGCGCATACGCGACTTAAGGCCGTTTCGCACCCACAGCGCGGCGACCACCCACACAAAGATCATGATGAGAAAGCGCGGCACCGTGCTCATGTAGATAGGGTCGCCAGCGGGAAATCCTCGTCCCATACCAATGGGGATGGAGATGAACCATATGCCCACGGCGGCCACCACAAGAAAGCTGCGGTTAGAAAAGCGATTCTCGTCCGTACCAAAATACGATTCGGATACAGCGGGAAACGAGTCGCTGGGCGCGTCCATGGTGCGCGAGATCTTGATGGCGATCATTTGGGCCGCCGTAAACAGGGCGCCCACGGCATACCACACAAGCTCGCTGGAGAAGCTCAGCATAAACGTAGCGGTCTCGGAAAGGGCCAAAGCGGCAAACACTACAACCACCGCGGCCTGGGCGGAAACCCCGCGCAGCTTTCGCAACCAATAAAACTCAAGATAGGTGCTGCCCACGGTGATTCCAACGCCCAGCAGCAGAACCATCCAGGGCAAGGGCGCCGTACCAAGCGCATCGAGCACCGCAGACGCCAGCGAGCACGCACCAGCGAGCACCGCCGCACCGGACGTGGTGGACGAGATAAAACGCTTATCAAAGCGCTTGACCACCAACGTCGATAAAAAGAGCAGCGAGATTATCACAGCGGAGATAAACATGGTGAAGCCGGAGAACGTAGAGGTGCCCGTGGTGGCGTGCGCAACCTGAATGCAGATATTAACCACGGTCGAGCTCAGCGCAAGGCCGAATATCGAAGGTAGCAGCACCTTGTAGGCATCAAAGCCCAATGGCGGCATAACCGTCTGGTCCGCTTTTTCCTGCGACACGCTCTCTCCCCTTTTTGTTCCTTTGGAGCCGTTGGCATACTACGTTTCTACGCTGCCATAACGTTTGCTCCAAAACCATCTCTGGCGATGGTTTAGTATACCTTGTACTACACTGGTTTGCATGAACCTAACAACATATGAGCCACACATTGAAAGGCGCGCAATGACCGACACTACCGATCAGCAGCCAACGATTCCACCCGCCGCGCTGGAAAGCGATACCTCGCCCGCCGAGGATGCGGAAAAAGACGCCCCCCAGCTCACGGATGAGCAGCGGGCGGAAATTCACCAGCGCAACGCCCTTGTTCGCGCATGGGATAAAGCCCTTACCGACATGCGGCAGCGCTCTTATGAGGGCAAACTCACCACGCCCGCGCGCTGGAAGCGCCTTGCCATCGCCCCACAGGACATGGACGCCGCGGCGTTCGAAGCAGGCCTTATGGACTACATCGAGAGCAACCCCCATGCCGATGATTCCCCCGCTATCGGCCACATGGAAGCTCCCAAGCCCTTGGACGTGCTGCTAGAAGGACAGGATGTGGACGAGGACACGCCCCTGCCCAACCCGGACGTGTCCGATGTGGTGCTGCTCTACGGCAAGAAATCCGTCTACCTCTATTCCAAGCCGCTTCTCTCTAGCAGCTTTGCCCATGCGCTGTTCATCACCACGGAAAACGACGACTTCTCGACGTTTATCGACGTAGTGCGCACCGAGTCGCGCGTGTACCCCCGCCCTGTATCCATCCTCGACTTCATGAACCCGCCCTACCTGTGGTCTATCGAGAAAACGCGCAGCCTTTTTGAGAGCATTGGGGACGAAGAGGCTTTTGCAGACATCCATTCTTGCAAGACCAGCTTGGATGAGACCTTCTTCTACTCCACCAGATTCCTCAGCGACGCCCAAGGCAAAGCCCTGGCGGAATTCTATGGCGTTGAGAAGGGCCGCAACCCCTAAAGACCGGGCGCGCGGCGATTACTCGCTCAGCCGGCGCCTCGTCCACACCGTTCTTACCGCCCGAGCTTGCCGTAACGCCTCGCGCACCGCAACACCTACGCACCACCAACCCGGAAGGAATACCATGGCCAAACAGCGCCTTACCCAAGACACCCCGTTCCTGCGCACGCCGGACATGTACCAAATTGAGAACGACGCCCCCATCACCGAGTACGCCGACGCCACCCTTGACCTTATTGCAGATGCTGTCAACTGCGGTATCCCCGATGGCGCCAACGCCTTTTGCAGCGTGGGCAAGGAGAAGCGCGGCACGGTTCAAATGCAGCTCTTCGCCCGCATCGACCCGGATACCGAGACTTTTGAAGAGGTGGGCTTTCGCAGCCACGGATGCCTAGCCGCCATTGGCTGCGCGGCCCTGCTGGCAAACAAGCTGCCCGGTAAAACCTTTGAGCAAGCGCTCGCCATCACTAAGGAAGAACTTGATGAGGAGCTGGGAGGGCTTCCCAAGAGCCGCATCTACACGCTGGTATTTGGCATCGAAGCGGTTCGCGCGCTCATTGGCGACTACTGCCTGCGCATCAAGGGCTACTCGCTGGCGCAGCTCACCCAGGAGATTCCCTGCGATTATATGTGCGTCAACTGCTTGCTCACAGAAAACTGCTCCCTGCGCGACGAGCGCGTTGACCAAGAGATGCGCGAGCTGGGCGAAATCGAGTAGTGCAAGGGCTGCCAACACCCCGTCACGCTACAATGGATGTATCTGACCTGCGCGGCGCGCGCCGCTTGTACAGAAGGAGTCGCCGGTGATCGACCGCTATACTCGCCCCGAAATGGGCCACATCTTCTCCCTTGAGAACAAGTACGCCATCTGGCAGGAGATCGAGGTGCTCGCCTGCGAGGCCCACGCCGAGATGGGCAAGATTGGCATCACGCGCGAAGAGGCCGCGTGGATTCGCGAGCACGCCAAGTTCAACAAAGAAGAGGTTGACGCCATCGAGGCCGTCACCAACCATGACGTTATCGCGTTCCTCACCAATATGGGCGAGTATATCGACGCCGAGGTGCCCGAGGGCGAGCCCAAGCCAAGCCGCTGGGTGCACTACGGCATGACCAGCTCCGATCTGGGCGACACCGCCCTGTGCTATCAGCTGGTCCAGGCTACCGATATCATTATCGAAGACGTCCGCAAGCTGGGCGAGATCTGCCGCCGCCGTGCCTTTGAAGAGCGCGAGACCCTGTGCGTTGGCCGCACCCACGGCATCCACGCCGAGCCCATGACCTTTGGCATGAAGTTTGGCAGCTGGGCATGGGAGCTGAAGCGCGACCTGGACCGCCTGCTCGATGCACGCAAGAACGTCGCCTTCGGTGCGATCTCCGGCGCGGTGGGCACGTATAGCTCCATCGACCCGTTTGTTGAGGAGTACGTCTGCGAGCGCCTGGGCCTGGCCCACGACCCGCTGTCCACCCAGGTTATCTCCCGCGACCACCACGCCTATCTCGCCGGCGTTCTGGCAACCACGGCTGCAACCTGCGACCGCATCGCCACGGAGATCCGCAACCTGCAGAAGACCGACACCCTTGAGGCCGAGGAACCGTTCAAGAAGGGTCAAAAGGGCAGCTCTGCCATGCCCCACAAGCGCAACCCCATCACCCTGGAGAAGGTCTGCGGCCTGTCTCGCGTGGTGAAGGCGAACGCCCAGGTCGCCTTTGACAACGTCGCCCTGTGGCACGAGCGCGACATCTCGCACAGCTCCGCCGAGCGCGTGGCCCAGGCAGACAGCTTTATCGCCCTTGACCACATGCTCAACTGCCTTATCCGCATCGTCGACGGACTCATCCTGTACCCCGCGCGCATGCAGGCGAACCTCAACCTCACCCGCGGCCTCATCTTCTCTTCCAAGGTCCTGCTGGCCCTGGTCGACACCGGCATCACCCGCGAGGACGCCTACAAGATCGTCCAGCGCAACTCCATGGCGGTCTGGGACGACGTCCACGCCGCGGTCGACGGCCCCAACCTGCGCGAGCGCCTGGAGGCAGACCCCGAATGCACCGTTTCTTCTGAGAAGCTGGATGAGATTTTCGATCCCTGGGATTTCCTCACCCGCATCGACGTGGTGTTCAAGCGCCTGGAAACGCTCTCCTTTGAGGAGTAAAGCCTCCCTTATATGCATCTGCCAAGGCCTCGGAGCACATCCCGGGGCCTTTTTCATGCCTCGTTCTTCGCATTTGAATCGCTCTTGTAGCCGTGATGGCACACGCCGGCGCGCTCTATATGCCTCTCGCACTGCCCACGCATGAAAAACCCGGCACCTTGCGATACCGGGTTAAACAATCTATGGAGCGGGCAACGGGACTCGAACCCGCGAGTGTCAGCTTGGGAAGCTGATGCCTTACCACTTGGCGATGCCCGCAAAATGAAAGCCATCTCTGGCCGTTTGATAAGTATATCCCGCACCACCTGAGGCGGCAAGACTTCATTTCCCGACCGCGGAGTTCCTTTATTTCGCCGGGTCGAGGAACACGAGGCATACTTCTGGACTACCAACGTGCGCTTTTGGTGATAAACCGCACCCCTTGTTAACGGATATGGAATCCAAGCGCCGTGCTAGACAGGCATTGACCTGCACGTTCGTTATACCTGTAAGAATCTTCGATACGCACGCATACACATTTGGAACGTTCCATATCTCCTTGGGGTGCAAAGACGCGTCTAGGCTCCTTTCTCATCCGCACACTGTACGCGCGAGAAAGGACATGCCATGAACCATCACCCACCCAGCTGCAGACAATCGCTTCTCACCCTCATGTCTTCCCTTAATCCGCCCGCGGCGATTCTAGGCCTTGTCATCTTTGCCGCAGCCATTGTAGGCAGCCTTACACCCATTTTCCACCTTGTGGCTGCAGACACTGGTAAGGCAAAGATCATTGAAGTTGCCGAAAATGAATTTGAGGACGAGGGCTACGCCCCATCAATCGACTTCGACACCATAACAATCGAAAGCGGCTGGGTGGAAGAGACCGATGTTTCCAAGTACTACAGCACGTCTGGAGGCACGGAACCCAACCCTGACGGCTCCAGACCGGTTGTGGCACCACGCGGAAAAGGCTATGCCTTCTTTATCGATGAGAGCACACCGAAGGATTCTCGTCCAACCCTGCGCTATTCCGGCGGATCATACGGAAAAGACAACGTAGACGCGCTTGTTACACTGGTAGATTGGAATTATCTAGAACCAACCTGCGGTTGGGACGAGTTTCCCGAGGTTAAGGATCAGTGGTTTGAAGAATTCCGCACCGGCGTCTTTGTAAGCGACCTCTGGCGCTCTGGTGCAGACGATGAGACCGGTTATCAGAATTTCAACTTCTACACCGTGGGACTCGCCAACATTCGCGTCGATGTCTCCTGGGTCTACGCGGGAACCAATACGCCTATCGAGCTCAAGGGGCATATGACCTGCATGGATCTGGACGTTAGTCAGTCGTTTGGATTTGGCGGATCCGTCACCCAGGCGCGCGTTGTCTCCAACAACGACCATCTGTCGATCACCGATGACCAAACGCGTGTTCAGAGCGAGAACACCGCGCTTGATGATCAATACAAGCGCAACCCAGAAGAATATCGCATGGGTCTAGTGGGTGCGTATTACGACACCACGGCGGAAGGAAAGCTCAAGACACCCACCGAGCTCTACTTTGGTGCCAGCTGGCGGGGCCTGGGAACAACCTGCGTCTCCTTCTTCGCCATGACCTCGGAGTTCCTCACGCTGCCAAACCCAGAAGACGACATACCGGAGAATCCGCCCGCGCCCGTGAAATCCGCCGACAAGACCAGCGGCGTCTCCCTTGATGATCAAGTCACCTACACCATCGACTTTACCGCGCACGAGCAGGGCGTTAATTGTCGTGGCGGATACCGATATACCAATCTCGACATCATCGATGTCTTGCCGGATGAGATGCGCTACGTCGACGGCTCCGGCTACCTCGCCGATGAAAGCGGTGCCCGCATAGAGAATGCCGGTCGCGTGATCTACGAAGGCGATAACGAAAACCCAGTGGAAAACACGGTTCGCTTCGAGTTCTACCCCGATTACCTGCAGACTATGAAGATGGAGGGCGAGCATTACTTCTTTATCTTCAAAGCGGAGCTGACCGAATACCCAAAGAGCGGCAAGCGGCTGGACGGCCACCTCTTTGTTCGCAACTCCAGCTATGTGCTCATCAATCAAAACGGCAAGCTCCCCTCGAACAACGTGGACACGTTGTTGGTGGAACCCGTGCTCTCTGTCGACAAAACCGCAGACAAATACGAATACCAGGTGGACGACACCATCACATACACCGTTGTGTACAAGCAGACCGCCAAGAACGCTCAAGCGCGAGAAGCCATCATCTCTGATAACCTCCCCGAAGGCCTTGAGCTTATTGCCGACTCTGTCCACGCAAGCGGATTGAAAGACCTGCCCGATCCAGATATCAACGAGAACAAATGGTCTTACTCGTTTGACAAGTTCAACTATGGCGACACCATCACCGTTACCTATCAGGCACGGGCGACAAGCCACGGCAACGGGCGGGAGATTGTCAACAACGCCTCGATCCACGCGAACAACGCTGCCGACCAAGATGATCCAGCCGAAGTATGGATCAACTCCGCCGTCCTCGACATAACAAAAGAGGTCGATAGATACGAAGGCTACGTTGGCTCGTCAGATATCGACCCGGGTTTTTTCGAATACACCGTGACCCTTAAGAACGCCAAGCACGGAACCATCGCGAACGATGTTGTGATAAGCGATGATTCGCTTCCTAAAGAGATGCCGGTAGGTAGAAATAACGACGGAGCGCTGCGCGTCGAGGTGAAGGTGGACGATGGATCTGGCAACACGATGACATGGGTTGGAGATAGGGCTGAAGGAAGCTTTGCCGACGTAGCATATCCCATAGGCGATGATGACACCGTCCACAACCAAACGGCGCCCCAACCCGTTACCTGGAACCTCGATCCGTCGGGCACCGGATGGAAGCTGTCCTTTGACCATCTGAACGATACAACCACTGTGACGGTCACCTACCGCGCCTACCCGCAAGACGCCGCATCTGGCTGGGAGGTTGAAAACAAAGCTATCGCCCAGGCGGATAACTCAAGTAAGGATGAGGATACTGCGCTAGTCTGGATCAACCAGCCCCACCTTGCCGTTGATAAGGAAGCCAACCTTGAGTCCTTCTCCGTTGGCGACCATATTGTCTACCACGTGACGGTAACCAATGAAACACCCGGTACCCTTGGTCGCGACCTGGTGATTTCAGACCTCGCCCGCACCGAGGGCGTCGAGTTGATCCGCGGATCGATACGCGTATACGACTCACGCAATGAGGACATCACCGATGAGTGCACCATTTCTAGCAAACACGGCCAGGAAACCTTTATTGTCCAGACGCATCGCGACATCATCAACAAGTCAGACTCCAGAAGTTTCTGGAAGGAGGGCGAGCTGCATGACGCAAAGGGACGCAATCCTCTCGACGGTGATGGTGAGACCTCTATAACGGTCGAGTACCAAGTTGCAATATCTGACGCTGAGCTTGCAGGCAAGACCATCGACAACACCGCGCTCGCCGTCACCGATGAGCCCAACACGCAGACAACGGACGACGAAGTGGTGAACGTCGATGGTGCCAGACTGATTGTTGAGAAGTCATCCGACAAGCCAACCTATCACGTTGGAGATGTGGCTGTATACACCCTGGTGATTCGCCAAACGCGTGAAGCGGGAATCGCACGGCAGGTTGTGATACACGATGCTTTCGACCAGGTAGACCTTGCATCTATTGTTGAGGACAGCATTGTGGTCACCGGCCCAGACGGCAACGCGGTTGATGTTGAGCCGGAGTTTATCGTCCAAAAAGATGAGCGAATCACCGGATTCGAAATACCCACCGGCATTGATTTGGAGGACGAGCAAGTAATCACGGTCTCTTACCAAGTCAACATGGAGGCTCCTGCCCAGATGCTCGACAACAAGGCGAGAGCTCGGGCGGAAGGATCGTTGGAAGGCGTGGACCAGCACAGCGTAGAAATTCTTGAAGCAAAACCCCAGGCCTCAATCTCCAAGACTGTGCAAGACGAAAAGCTCGCACTTAATGAAACCGCACGCTATACGGTAAGGGCAACGCTGAGCTCCGGCAAAGCTGATAACGCCGTCATCTCTGACACAAGCCTGCCAAAAACGACCCCTGTCGATTTCGATAGCATCACGGTTACTAAGAACGGGACCCTGCTTGAGGACGAGGTCAAGCATGCTGACAATGGATTCAGCGTCGCTTGCGGAAGCCTGGCGGCAGGAGATGAGATCGCGATATCCTACAACGCAACGCCATCCGACCCTTCGCTCAAGGGTGCCTCCGTTGTCAACGTGGCCACCTTGGACTTTGATGGTCTTGATGAGCCGCTAGCAGACGACGCCGTTATTCATATCGAAGACGATACGGACGATGAGCCGGGAGATCCGGACACCCCGGATAATCCAGATCCCGACGTCCCAGACAATCCTAATGGCCCGAACGATGTCGATGAGCCCAGTAATCCCGATCAGCCTGACACGCCGGGAACCGATGATCCGGATAAGGACCCTGGTAAAGACCTTGGCAAAACCGGTGATTGGCTCATGAGCAATCTGCCCACGGTAACGGTTCTTGGCGTTGCGATATGCATATGCCTCGCCGCTATCATCACCCACAAACGTCCCCGTCACTAATTAAAGGGTGCGCCTGGCAACCGCCGGGCGCACTCCGCTTGGATAAGGGAGCCTATGCATTCAGTAACCCATAGAGCGCTTCGATTCTTGATAGCAGCATGCACTGGCTGCGCCGTTATGGTATCGGGTTTTTTCGGATGGTACCTGCAACCGCTCATCTCAGCCGACATAGAATACGAACGCTTGAGAGCGTTCTCCAAACCGATGGACCCACACGCAATCGATAATCGATCGGGCTCACGTGAGAGCGGGAACGATGCCGAGGACACGGGCGTCCCTCCGCGTCCAAGCGCTGAGTTATTGGAGAACCGCAGGCACATCGACTGGGATGCACTCTCAACTATAAACAAAGACGTTATCGGCTGGATCTACGTCCCCAATACGCCAATCGACTACCCTATAGTGCAAGCACCCGTGAACGATTCGGAAAAGTACCTGCGAACCACCTTTGAAGGCTCCATAGCCTACCCCAACAACCAAGGAACAATTTATCTGGACTCAGACAACGCTGACGATGGCCTCTCCTCTTCCGCACCCGTCATATACGGACACTACCAACTCAACGGCTCCATGCTCTCATCCTTCTCAAAGAATGATTCCGTCGACGAGCTTTCAAGACATGACCAGGTGTTTCTCTATACTCCTACCACCATGTTTCACGTAGAACTATTTGCGGGAAATATCGTTGACGCATCAACGGAGAAGATTAAGACGTCATTCACCAGTCGGCAGGAACTTGCTTCATGGATAAGGGAAAAGCTGGACGAATCGGAGGCCGTTCTGTATCGGCCACCCTCAATCGACCAGCTCTTCACGTTTGTAACGTGCTCATATAGCAGATGGAAGGATCAGCGAACGTTAACGTACGGCATGGTTATAGAGTCAGCATCAGCAGAGGCCGTTGAACACTACTCTGCGGATGAACCGGCGTCGGTTGATTGAGCGTCAGCCGCCTGGTCCGCATCCAATGAATCGTCAACGTTTTGACTCTCGTCGCCAGCCATCTCATTGCGCTCCGCGGCATCCTCTGCATACGCCTCCTGCCGTTCTGCGCGAACATCCTCTGGAGTGGACCATTTAACGCCAAGAACATAGGAAACACCAAAGCCCAGGGCAACGGCGACGGCCGCCCCTATAAGATATGCAACCCAATGTTTACGGATAAAGGCGAACACGGTACCTCCTGCCTTCGGACTTCCTCTATGCTATCAGCTTTTGCCGACATGGTAGCAATTACTCGCAGTGGACACACAAGCCAAAATGTAGATGCGCTCAATCAGAAAAGTGGGTAGACAGCTTTCAATACATGTTGAACGGGATAAGTGCTTGCCACCCCTCACTACCGAAAGGATTCACCATGAATCAGCCCTCCTACGAGCTCTTCATCATGCCTACCTGCCCATTTTGCCTGAAGGTCCTTTCGTTCATGAAGTCCAAGGGGATCGAGCTTCCACTCAAAGACACCACGGCCGACCCCGCAGCCCGCCAGAGACTTCTTGATGTTGGAGGCAAGACCCAGGTCCCCTGTCTCTTTATCGATGGCAAGCCCTTGTATGAATCGGACGATATCATCGACTACCTCGACAACGCCTTTTAACAGATGATCTTGATAGCAAAGGACCCCACTTGCACGCGGGGTCCTTTTTTCTCGACGTCAGTGTTACAAAGCGCTGGCTAGGAACGCCTGATGACCTCGGTCACCACATCGGCAACCTTGTTGATGTTCTCATCATTCACGTTGTAAGGCATGTCTTCCTCACTGTGAGAACAAGCGAAATGCGCGCCCTCGATACCGGCGATGGTCAAAGAGCGCAGGCTCATATTCATCGCCGCATGGGCGTCCGTATTCACATACGGCATATCGACGGCGCCGATTTCGTGATGGAAATCGCTGGAAACCTGCTGAACGAGCTTCATGATGCGCTTATCACCCTTGAGAGCTCGGGAATCGCCTTCGGATGCGAGCATTGCGACCTGACCGGCGCCGACGCTCTCGAGGTTAATCAGAAAAACGCCGCGCAGCTTATCGCGATGAGTCTCAAGGAACGCCTTGAGACCGGCGTTGCCGCACTCGGAGGCGCCGGTGGCAACAAACCAAATGTCATGGCCAAGCAGCTCATCATCACCCATAGAGGTGATAGCGTCGCGAAGCTCAAGCTCAGTTACGCCGTCGACACCCGTCGCGCCGCCCTTCCAGCCGTTATCATCGCCGTCGAAGTTGTCCCAAGAGCCAATTTCGCCGCCGCTGCGCTTAGCGTCGAAGTCATCATCGACCCCAAGCCACTCGCTCATGCTTTCCTGCTGCTTCTTCTTGCGACCAAATATGCCGCCCAGGCCGCGGCGCTGCTTCTTGGGCTGCGGTGCGGGAGCCTTGATGGTCTCGAAGGCCTGCTCTTCTTGTACGGGAGCAGGAGCAGACGTGGGCTGGGGCGCTGAGCTCACAACGGAGAAACCCCTGCTAGCTGCTGACGTGGTGGAGGGGGAAGCCGACACAAAGGGATCGGCGGGCTTCACCGAGGGGTCGGGCAGATCAAACAGCGGCGACCTGTTCTGAGACGCATTCTGTTGCTGGAACGCCTCGATGCCGGGGACCGCGGGAATACGGCGAGCGTTCGCGGGAACAGAAATGTCCGGCACGTTGATGGAGCGCGGCGGAACATGGACCGCGGGCTGCGGCTGCGCGATCTGGGCCATAAGGGAATCCACCGTCTCCACGGGGCGACGAGGTATCGTGCGCTCAGTGGCGGTCGGCATGGGCATAGCTTGTGTTGCGCCCGGTTTCATGACGTTTTGCGGCATCTGGAACAGCTGGGTGTCAGCCGTCACATCTACCATGGGCTGCTCGACAGGCTGAGCCTCGCTCTGACCATCGACCGCAGAATCGCTCGGCTCAACTGGTTCGGCATCCCCATCGGACCCTACGCTCGGCTCATCTGCAGAATCGCCTTCCTCGACAGCGTCGATGGAGACAGGCCCAGCAACTTCCTCTTCGATATCCACGAGCTCGGACTCGGATACAACGCCCTCGCCATTGAAGGAGCCTTCGTCCCCCACTTCATCGCCATCGCAAGCTTCAGCTTCCTCTGCAGGCTCCTCCTCAGAGGCGCCCTCGGCGTCAGCATCTTCATCGTCGATGTCCAGATCGCTTACATCGGCGTCATCGGCAGCATCGATTGCCTCGTCGATATCAGAGGCCACCTCATCATCGTCGGCAACGATTTCGTCGTCCTGAGCGACCTCCCCGGGCGCCTCTTCAACAGCGACGTCCTCAGCATCTTCATCGACCTCGTCATACATGCCGTCGTCGATGATTTCGTATTCAGCTTCAAGAATATAGTCATCTGCATCATCGGCGTAATCAAGGTACGCGCTACGCATGGACTGGTCGGACTCATCTTCATACCCATCAAACGAGTCCTCGTCGTCCTGCTGCTCCGTCGCCTCATCCTCTGCGTAAGCGGAGGAGCCGCCAAACTCTGCCGGAACCGACCACATGGACGTTTGGTCGACGCGCTGGGGCTCAAGGTCCTCCTCGATGGGCGCCTCTTCATAAGCAGCGGATTCAACCGTCTGAGACTCATGGTTCTCATCCGTAAGAGGCGTGTAGGCCTCATCGTCCTCATACTCAGAAGCGGGATTATGGGAGGCGGGTATGCTATCGCCGTCCACAGGCGTCGTCGCAACCTCATGGTAGTCGGCAACGGGCGCGGGCGCTGCTTCTACTTGACGCGCGGCGCTCTCGACCGGCTGAAGCACGGGCTGAACCGCAGCCGGCGCCGCGGGCTGGACAGCCGGCTGGACAACGGGCTGAGGCTCCGGCTTCACGGGAGGAACGGCGGTGGCCCCCGCCTCGTACTCGATTACGCACGCGGACGAAACCATGCCAAGGGCGCGAAGAACCTCGACGCCATAGCGAATATTGCCCGATGCGTTGATGGGGAGAGAGGGCTCCTCGGGCTCGGCGGATACTGCAGGTGCAGCGGACTGAGCCTCGGGCGCAACCTCAAACGCAACGGTTTTGTCAGCGGGAGCGGCCTGCGTAGAACCCTCCACTTGAACGTCGGTATTAAGCAGAGCCGCGGCAAACTGCTCGGAGGTCATGGCGACGGTGGAGCCCGGATCAGCCACGGGCTGAGATACGGGCTGCACGGCAGCGGCGGCTTGGTTTGCACGGCGAGCGGCCTCGACGCCCGCAGCTACCATGGTCTCGGCATCAAGTGCGGACCACATGGCGGTGGCGGCGGCGTCGGAAGGCTCCTCGTCCTCATCATAAGCAGCGGCGGACGGGGTGGACGCATCAGCAGCGCTTGCCTCATCCTGCTCCTCGACCTGCTCGTCCGCAGGGGCGGCCGTGCCATACTCATCCTCGAAGTCCGCATCCACGACGTCTTGGTCAACCAGCTCCATAGCGGGGGCGTAAGAGCGCTGCTCTTCCATGTACTGGTCAAACGGAACGTCGCCGGGGAACTCGTTGACGCCCTGGTACGGGGAGACCGCATCCATAACGCCAAGCATGGCGGCAACGGAAGACTTGTTGCAGACGGAACCGGACGTGTACGGAAGCACAAACTTGTTGGCTATGATCGCCACGGCGTTGGCAAGGGGAACCAGCGCGACAATGATGGCGAGGATCCAAAGCACGATCTTTGCCGGGGCGGGCACGGGCAGAAGGCGCACCACGGCCAAAATCGCGGGGGCGACCATTGCGAAGGGCAGCAGTTTCACCAGCATGGGCCGATAAGAAGCATAGGGCTCCTGCGACAAAAGGTCCGCGCGCGGGGAATCGTAGTGGGCAACCACCACTACCGGGCGGTTACGCGGGGACGCCAGGGGACCAGAGGCCTTGTGGTATGCGATAACGTTTTGACTCAGGCCGCCGGCCCCCATGTTGGAGAGCACGGGATGGCCGGAGCGCTCCATGACAAACAGCACCGCGCCGGCGAGCGCGATGATGACGCCCACAATGCCGACGGCGCCGCCGATGCCCATAAGGACCGCGCCAACAAAAACCATGATGCCCATAGCTGCTTGGGCAACCTTCTCGCTGGAAGAAGCGCTAAATTCCTGAATCTCGGGCTGAAAGCCATGGTCTCTGAAGATATCGGCAACGATGTCAGCGGCTGCACGCTCCTCCTCGCTGCATGCCGGCGTGATGCCGGTGTTCTGCAGCAGGTGGTTGAGATACTTTTGGGTATTCGCCATGAGGGCTCCACATCATCTTATAGTTACATGTAGGCACACCGCTCCCACGGTAAGCCTGTATATAGTCGAAAGTATACCCTTACTTATTGGTAGCTGCAGCAATTCGCAAGAACGCTTGATTCTGTAGAAAGGTCCTCCTATGACAAAAACGCCCACGCCCCCAGCCGGGCGCGAAGTGCAGCGATCCGCCCGCGAGAACGACCGGCAAGACGCCGTCCACCGCATTCTCAACCTGCTCTTCATCCTCAATGCGTCACGCATACCCCTTACCACCAGCCAGATTTTGGACGATGAGGAGCTTGGATACTCGACCGCAAAGCGCGAGTCCGCCATGAAGCAGTTCAAGCGCGACCGGCAAAAACTTGAAAGCCTTGGCATTGTAGTCGCCGAGGTTAAAGAGCGGGGAGCGTCTGAACGCGAAGAAAGTTCTTGGGCGATCGACCAGGAACGCACGCACGCCATGCCACGCCTTATCACCGCGGACGATGCCGACCTGCTTGCAAAGGCGCTGGCAGATCATCTCTTAAGCCCCGGCCTGCCCTACAGGCGCCCGCTCGAGCGCATTGTCGCAAAGCTCACCTCTGCGCGCGGACTCACGCCGCCGGACCTTCCGGGGCTGCCGGACGCTTCGCAGGACAACGTGCTCGAAGCAGTGTGGACCGCCTTTTCGCTGCGCCTTAAGCTCACCTTTGAGTATGAAAACGCGCGCGGCGAGGCGACCAAGCGCACCGTATGCGTCTACGGGCTCTTCTCCGTTAAGGGCGTGTCGTACCTCGCAGGCTTGGACGAGAAGAGCTCTCAGGTACGCACCTTTAGAATCGACCGCATCCAGCGCGTGTGGAAACCAAAGGGCACTTACGCCATCCCCGCGGACTTCGATGTCACGGATTTCCTCTTCTTCACGTTTGACTTCGAGGGAGCCTCGTCCACACCCGCCGCATTCAGCTTCCCCGCCTCTGTTCCCCGGGCAGAAATCGAAGCGGTCACCCATGGCAGGGGGACGCTCGCGCCCCACGCCGGCGGCGTGCGTTGGGATATCGACGTGCGCGACCTCGACGCTGCCGCAGGCTTTTGCCTGGAACACTCCCAGATGGGCATGACGCCCCTGGAGCCCCCGTTCCTTATCGACTGTTGGCGCAATCGTATCTCAAAGGCGGTGCAAGCCCATGCCTAGAAAACCAGCTCTACACGGCGATGCCCTTATTGGCACCTGCATCGAGTTGCTGCAGTTGCTGAGCGACTCGCCAACCCAAACCGCGTCGCTTGCACAGACGGCGACGTTGCTGCAGGTCAGCGAAGACCAGCTCACCTCTGCCGTGGACACCCTCTGCGGCCTGGCCCACCGTCAATCCGGTGCGCGCGTGGCCGTCTTCATCGAGGACGATACCATCTCTTTGCTGGGCGATGTTGCGACCTTCCACGCCATCCGCCTGTCGCTGCAAGAGGGCATGGTTCTCGCGCACGTGCTCAACCTCCTCAACATCGACGCCAGCGTGCGCGAACGCGTTGAACGGGCCATGCTCCCCCTTGAAACCGTCGATGCGGCGCCCCGGCCCGACACCATCGGCTCCGTCTCCATCTACGGGCGCTTCTACCAGCAGATCGAAATCGCCATCCAGGACTGCGTCCGCCTTATCCTCACCTATAGAAGCTCGAGCGATACCGTGCCGCGCCCAAGAACGGTCGACCCTCTCGCTATCAAGCAGGACCGCGATGCCGCCTACTTGATTGGCTGGGATGTGGAGAAGGACGCGCAACGTCTCTACCGTCTGGATCGCGTCGACAACGTCGTCTATACCGATGACTCCGTAGAGATCCACCCTTGGGAAAACGCCAGCATCCAGCAGAGTCTTACCGCCGGTGCGCTCAAAGCGATCGTCTCATTCCCCAGCAAAGAAGCCCTCGAACAGGCCGGATGGGCAGGCATTGCGGATACAGACGGCGATGCCGATCAAAACGGCAGGACGCGGGCGACCGTTTACATCGCGGACGAGGAGTGGCTGTTTGACCGCGTGCTTGGCTCCGGAGGTCAAATCATCATCGAATCGCCTTCAGACCTGCGCCAGCGCCTGGTAGGGTACGCGCATCGCCTAACGTCGAGAATCTCTTAAAGCCGTATTCTGACGAGCGATCGCAAGGGACAAGTCGCCCAGGAAGCACCGCCCATGTAAAGAGGGGCCCGGCCGGACCCCTCTTTTTCTAGCCATCTTGCCCGCTGTCCAGCTGTTCCTCGTCCGCACCCGCGAGCAACGCGAGCGAGAGACGCGACCTTGCTCTAGACTTGCCGCGGGCAACGTCTATTCGTGCGAAGCGCGCCACAGCTTGATGTAGCGACCAACTTGTTCCGCATCAATCCGCTGGAATTGGGACGGAAGCGAAGAGAGAAACTTCTTGCCGTATCCCTTGCTCAGCAAGCGCGAGTCCGCCAGCACCAAGACGCCGCGGTCGGTCGAGGTCCTAATCAACCGGCCGGCCGCCTGCTTAACCTCAAGCACGGCGTCCGGCAGCGAATACTTGGCCCACGCCCGCTCCTCGCGAACGTTGCGCTCGCAAGACAGCGGCTCCGTAGGGTTGGCGAACGGCAGCTTGGGGATCACCACGCAGCGCAGCGTAGCGCCGGAAGCGTCAAAGCCTTCCCAAAATGCCTTGAGGGCGAAGAGGGACGATGACTCCTCGGAAAGGAATCGGTCTCGTAGGCGCTTCACGCTTGTTCCGCGCAGCTGGCAGGCAAGCTCCAGCCCCTGACGCGACAGGCGAGGCTCCACACGGCCATAGAGATCCTCCATGTCGCGACGATTGGTGAAGAGGGTGAGCGTTGAGCCACCCATCGCCATATGCACATCTACCAGCAAGTTCTCCATCGCTGCAAGATACGCGTCGCGATCTCTCGGATCCGGGATATCGCCCGCCACCACAACCGCCATGTTCTCCTGGAAGTTATAGCTCGACTCCAGCTGGACGCATGAGAAGCTCCCCTTGGGAAGGCGATCCAGACCAACGGAGTGGTTGAAGTGGTCAAACGAGTTGGAGACCGTCACGGTTGCAGACGTAAACACCACGCTGTGCATCTCGGGCAGCCATTGTTCCGCCAACGCCTCGCCAATGTCCATGCGCTCCGCCGTAAGGGCTTCTCCACCCGCACGGCGAGCCTTGTTGACCTGCAGGGAATAGACGTAATGCTCGTCCGCTCCCTCGAGAATAAGCGACAGCGTGGACTTCATCTCTTTGATGCGTCGAGCTCCGTCAGCCACCTCTATGACCATCTCCGGATTCTCCGCCCCAACCGACTCCGCAAGCGAGGAAAGGTTCTTTCCCGCCTCGTCCAGCGCATCGATAGCGGTACGCGCCGTCGGCTCAAAGTACTCCCAGCCACGGTGCGCCCTCAACTCGGGTCCTATCCAGATGTTGGCATCCGCATAGCCATCCGCCTTGCCGTTTCGGGATAGCTCTCGCACGGCCTCGAAGAGCTCCGCCATTGCAAGCGACGCCCTTGAAGCGCTGCTCGCCGCCTTGGCACCCAAGCCCAGGAACAAGGTGGCGGCGTCAGATGAGGCCAGAGCGTGCGTCAGCCTTCCCAGTGCACCCGACTGAGCCCCGCCCAAGCGCTCGAACACCATGCGCGACTCATCCGCCGAAACGCTTAGCGCCCACTGGCGACGAGCCTCCTTCTCAACCGAATGGGCCTCGTCGATAATCCAATGGCGGATGGGCGGAAGAATCTTGCCATCAGCTGCAACGTTTCTGAACAGCAGCGAGTGGTTTGTAACAACAATGTCCGCCTTTGCAGCACGCCGACGAGCGCAGCGCACAAAGCAGCCCCTGTTAAAGAAGTGGCAATTCCCACGGGCACATTCCCTTGATGAGGTGGTGAGATCCGCCCTGTTGACGCTCCTCCACCTAATGCCAAGCGAATCCAAGTCACCCGTGGGGGATTGGCAGGCAAACGCATACAGCACCGCTATAGCGGTCAGCGTATCCGCCGGATCTCGGTTTGTAGTGATCTCTCTGCCGGCCGCCAGGGACTCCAGTTTGAGCAGGCACGGGTAATGATCAAAGCCCTTAAGCGCGCAAAACGAGAGCCCGCCATCTAGCTCACGTGCAAGTTTTGGCAGCTCTTGATACATAAGCTGGTCGGTGAGGTTGTTCGATTTGGTCGCGATGCCTACTGTGATCTTATTCCTTTTCGCCGCCTCTGCAGCTGGGACAAGATAGGCGATTGATTTTCCAACGCCCGTTCCAGCCTCGATAACGCGGTGTGTCGACGTTGCAAACGCATCGCGCACCTCAGACGCCATCACAATCTGCTCCGCGCGGGGCTCGTACGAGGCGTACATGTCGTTCACCAAGCCGCCGGGGGCGTATCTCAGCTCGATCTCATCGCGTCGAGGCATGGTAAGACCCGGAAGCTCGTCCGCATCGATGTGGTCCGGCTCGGCATCCGCCTGCATAACCTGCGCCCTTGCCGCCTCCAGAGAGAACGTCTCGCCCTGCCGCTCGCCAGCAAGGAACGAGAAGATGGGTCGATACGGCCAGCGCACGTCAGGATGCATGTCGGCCAGCAGCCTCATCAGACCTCCGGGAAGATCCGTGAGAGCGCACAGCAAGATGCGCCAGACTCCGCAAAGAGCCTCGACATCATCTGATGCGCGGTGAGATACGGCGGCGCACCCAAATAACTCGGCCATGGTTGCCAGCTTATGCGAACTCAAACGGGGCAAAGCGATACGCGATAGCGCCAGCGAGTCAATCCAGATATCGCTCACCCTCACGCCGCCCTTGACCGACTCGATAAACGAGCGGTCAAACGTAGCGTTATGGGCGATAACCGGGCATCCTTGGACAAACTCCTCAAGCGCGGCGACGGCCTCTTCCGCGCGCGGGGCATGCGCCACGTCGGCGTTGGTGATACTTGTGAGCTCGGTAATCTCCGGCGGGATTAGACCGTTGGGATGCACAAAGGTGTCAAAGCGATCCACCACCTCGCAGCCGCGCAGACGCGCTGCGGAAATCTCTATGAGCTCGTTTTCCGCGCATGAAAGCCCCGTGGTCTCCGTATCGAGAACAATCACATCATCCTCAATAAGGCCAAACGAACGGTTCTTGGCGCGCTCGGCAAGCGTCGCGTATTGCTCGATAACAAAGCCCGGGGTGCCCGGAAGCACCGCCGCGGCCATGTTGTTGTATGTGTTGACGTTCAGGTGTATCACTTCTCAGCGCGGTCGATGGCCATCTGGATAAAGGAGGCGCAGACTTCAGGGAACGTCAGATCGTCCGTATGGCGAATCTCATCAGGATAAAGCGACGTGTCCGTCATGCCGGGGATGGTGTTGGTCTCAAGGATAACCGGGCCCTCCTCAGACACAATGAAGTCGCTTCGCGATACGCTCATGCAGCCTAGCGCGCGATGCGCGGCGCACGCAAACTCCTGTGCGCGCACGTAATCCCCCTTAGAGATCTGAGCGGGAATACGATGGATTTTATCGGGCGAGATATACTTCACGCGGAGGTCGAAGAAGTCCGCGTCTTCCTGCTTGAGGATCTCGACAATGGGCAGGGCTCGCAGGTCGTCGCCGCCGTATACGCCCACGGTGATCTCGGTGCCCTCTATGCGCTTCTCGATAAGAACCTTGTCGCCATAGCTAAAAGCTACGTCGATCGCCGCCTGCAGGTCTTCGGCCTTCTTCACATAGGTGATACCGTAGCTCGATCCGTTAACAGCCGGCTTCACAAAGCAATGGTCGCCAACTATCGACAGAATCTCGTCTAAATCATACGACTGGCCACGGACCAACGAAACTCCGGGCGCGACGGGAATCCCCGCTCGCTCGTACATCACCTTGGACAGGTCCTTATCTGCCGCAAGGGCGCTCGACGTCACGTCGGATCCCGTATAGGGGATTCCGCAAAAGTCCAAAACGCTTTGGATCTTACCGTCTTCTCCGCCCTCGCCATGCAGTGCGATAAAGGCGACATCAAACGATCCCCCCGTCAGGTCGCTCAAAAACGTAACAGAAGCGGGGTCAAGCATTTCAACCTCACCAAAGCCTGCGGTGCGCAGCGCATCGACCACGTTTTTTCCAGACGAGAACGAGATCTCTCGCTCGCTCGAACGTCCTCCAGCAAGCACTGCTACGCGCATCTTGGCACGATTGATCTCTGCCATGAGATCACCCTCCACCCTTCTTGATAGATAGCATGCGTCCAATCTAGGCGTTTTCGCTGTTTTACACGATACGCAGGCGCATCTTTATTTCGCATCCCTTATTGTATAAGCATCTTTACCTATTACCCCCTTTGAAAGGCCGCTAATGGAACGTACAAAACCCCTGCGCGACATTCGATCCCTTTCCGAAGATGACCTGGTCACCCTTACCAAGGAGCTTGGCCAGCCTGCTTTCCGCGCTAAGCAGCTTCATGAATGGATCTTCGATAAGAACGTATGTTCGTTTGATGATATGACCAATCTCCCTAAAGTCTTTAGGGAGAAGCTGGCTGAATCCTATGGTTTCAACATCCCCGTCGAACTCGCCAAGCAGGTTTCACGTGACGGTTCTCGCAAATACCTGCTCCAGTTCAGTGACGGCGTCTCCGTTGAGACCGTTGGGATGCCCAGCAAGAACAAGCTTGCTGTCTGCATTTCTTCTCAAGCCGGCTGCGCTATGGGCTGCGCATTTTGCGCTACCGGCATGAACGGCCTCACCAGATCTCTCACCGATCAAGAAATGGTTGACCAGGTCCTTCACGTCTCCCGTGACTTTGGCGAACGAGTGACCAGTGTCGTCTTCATGGGTCAGGGCGAGCCTTTTGCTAACTTCGACAACGTCGTATCAGCGCTCCGCAAGCTCAACGCCCCCGGAGGTCTCGAAATCGGTGCGCGCCATCTCACGGTTTCTACCTGCGGTGTCATCCCCGGCATAAAGCGCTTTGCCGAGCTACCCGAGCAGTTCACCCTCGCGATCTCCCTGCATTCCGCCGTGCAATCCACTCGAAACAAGCTTATGCCGGGCGTAAAGAAGCACACGCTCCTACGCCTTCACGAGGCGATCCAAGACTACGTCGAGAAGACGGGCCGTCGACCCACCTACGAATATGCCATGATCGACGGCGTTAACGACAACAACCCCGAGATGCAGGCGCTCATCGACTTCTGTCAGGGCACGTTGTGCCACGTCAACTTGATCCAGCTAAACGATGTCCCCGACAGCCCCCTCAAACCTTCGCCCATGGAAAAGGTCGAGACCCTCCAGAGACGCCTCACCATGCACGGTGTCGAAACAACCATCCGCAACTCACGCGGAAACGACATTGATGCCGCCTGCGGTCAGCTCAAGCAGCGCTTTGCAGTCAAAAAGTCTTCTGACCAATAGGGGATCAAGCCATAGAATCATCCTAAGGACCTGGAGTAAAACTCCAGGTCCTTTTTCATCTGCATTGAAAGTTGCCAGCTCTACAACCTACACGCGTCTCATCATAAAAGAACGGGAAGCCCCTTTATGAAGCTTCCCGTAATGCAAAGTTTTATTTAGGCACCTAACTAAATCATATCCCATTGACGTTCAACCCATTCCTGGTTGATCTTTGGATTATGGGTAAGCTTAGCTCTCTTCATTGCGACTTCTTCCGTCATCTCATCCATTCGATTACGCGAGATAGCGGTAAAATCGCTTTTGATCTCAAGAAACTTCTCTTGAAGCTTCTCCCTATTCATCGCAATCAATACGGTTATACCCGCAGTCGCAACCGCACCGACAGTAAATAACGTCAATGCAAGTCTTTGCTCCTTATTCATCGTCATCACCGGAAACCATTGAAGCCAGGATTCTCGTAAGCTCTTCCTCGTCTTTGAACTCAATCTCGATCTTATTCTTGCCTCGAGCCGACTTCACTTTTACGTTTGTATTCAAAGCTTGTCGCAGAACCCTTGCAGCCCTTTTATATGATTGCGGCATCACTGGGCGAGGAGCTCTTGGGGTTTCCCCGACAGAAAACAGTGGAGCAAGATTTTCAGTCGCCCTAACCGATAAGCCTTCAGCAACCACCTTGTCAGCAAGCTTAATACGTTGCTCCTCATAAGGAACTGCGAGAATTGCTCGAGCATGTCCTGCAGTGAGCCTTCCATCAAATAGATATTGCTGCACCGGCTCTGGTAAATCCAGAAGTCTCAAAGAATTCGTGATGCTGGAACGTGACTTTGAAACTGCCTTTGACAAAGCTTCCTGGGTCATGCCGCTCGCTTTGATAAGCTGTCTATAACCCTTAGCTTCTTCGATAGGATTAAGATCAGACCTCTGAAGATTCTCAATAAGTGCAAGCTCGAGCATCTTCTGATCATCAACTTCTTTAACAATCACCGGCAGCTCTTCAAGACCAGCAATCTTGGATGCCTGGTACCTGCGCTCTCCGGCAATGATTTCATAACCCTCACCCTTCTTTCTTACAAGGAGAGGTTGGAGAACACCGTTTTCACGAATTGAGTCTGCAAGTTCGTTCAACAGCGTTTCATTAAAATGCGTCCTAGGCTGATTCGGATTAGGATTGATCTTATCTATAGAGACTTTGGTCTCTTCCTTCTGGTCAACATAGCCGGTCTCTGATTGAGCTTCCCCCATAAGGGATCCAAGACCTCTTCCAAGGGCAGGCTTTTTCTTAGGACTAGGCACGACGAATCACCTCTCTTGCAAGGTTCATATATGCACGAGCTCCCTTATTACTAGGAGAGTATTTAATAATCGGGAGTCCATATGAAGGAGCTTCGGAAACCTTAACGGAACGAGGGATCAATGTCTTAAAAGCAAGATTTCCAAAGTAACGCCTTACTTCCTCAACAACCTGATTGGAAAGCGATGTACGCGAATCGTACATCGTGAGGAGAACACCAAACGTGTCGAGATCCTTGTTGATGCGGCCTTTTACCATCCTCATGGATTCGAGCAGCTTTGTAACGCCTTCCAAAGCATAATACTCACACTGAATCGGAATGAGAACGCTATCTGCAGCAGCCAGCGCATTAATGGTAAGCAAACCAAGGGACGGAGGACAATCAATAAAGATGAAATCGAATTCATTTTTAATTGGATCTATCATATCTTTTAGTCGAGTTTCTCTTGCCATTGCTGAAACAAGTTCAATCTCCGCACCGGCAAGCTGAATCGTCGCCGGAACAACAAATACCTTCTTACAAGTTGTATCCTGAATTATCTCTTCAGCAGGCACATCATGTAGAATTGCGTCATACACGCATTGCGTGAGCTCTTCTTTATCAATTCCAAAACCGCTCGTAGAGTTTCCCTGCGGATCAAAATCCACTATCAGCACTTTTCGATTCTGCTCACCCAAAGCGGCAGCAAGGTTAACCGCCGTAGTAGACTTACCCACACCGCCCTTCTGGTTAATAATCGCTATTACGCGTGTATCCTTCTCACTTTTTGAACGGCTTATGTCGCGAAACCCCACGTTGTCCTCCCATATTTCCTTGCTACATTTGGCTCCATGGAATATGTTTCACGTAAAACATGCTCAGGTTTTACTCTTATAGAATACAACGTTTCACGTGAAACATTCAATCAAAAGCTGTAGACTATACTTTATATCTTCCTACAATATTTCTAAATGAAATGACTAAACCGGAATGGGGGGGTCCGAATTTAAACTTAATTACCAAATTAGAAGTAATAGAAGTCTTTCAGAGGTGATTATCAACAACTCAATAACAGCTAATTACCATCTATTCAAATGTAAGTTGTCATTTATTGCATTACAGATGCTGAATCAAATAGTGAAGTATTACTGCAAATCACAATAAATGTGATAATGATCATTTCGATACATTCACATAACGTATTTAGTATCAATTTCACCTATGCTATTTCAATTCAGAATATACCAATGTCAAACAATCAGACAGATACGATAATAGACAGGTCTATTAGTAAACAGATTCTAAAAGTCAAATCGAAGTACTGACATATACTAAGAACACAGAAATTGACAATTTTGGATTTGTGCAATATTTCTCACAGCCACGTGCCAAATTCTTACAACTGGTAAAGAGCTAGAATTTTAAATTTCATTTCAATTAAGTAATTACTAGACGTGATGTCAACAATTCCAATAGATAAACTGCAATTAACTCAACCGGATCACTATCAAATAAATGACCAACTGTTCAAGCGAATTTGGTTTTAAGATGCAATATTGGTTATCAATAGTGCGTTCAAATCAGTTCTTTGTTCAAAAGCAACATAGCTTTTAAATTAATAATCTAAATTGACCTATGATCTTAAATTGAAGTTACTAATAATTAACGATTCAGTTAATCAAAATCTCGATTAGTAGTCAAAGATCATTTTAGACTATGGTTAATTAATCAAAACAGGTAATCACATTCTTATAAACTCTGAAGCCAATAGATTGCCTATATTTATAATAAACAAGCCGGCATCATGCCGGCTTGTTTGAACGTTTCACGTGAAACACTAAGCAAGAGGATTCTTTCGAGCAAGCCCATTCTGTCTAGGCAATTTAACTTTAGAGCTTGATACAACCTTAAAAGAAAAGATGACTCGATGACCCAAATTATCAGGAAGATCAACCTCCTGCTTATCAGCGAACTTAAATCCGCACAGTTGCGCCGCTTTTAAACCAGAAGAGATTTCAGATTCATCGGGAACACCTTTGCTGACTATAAGAGTTCCACCCATCTTCAACAACGGTCGCGCATACTCGACCAATACAGGAAGAGAAGCAAGAGCCCTTGCAGTAACGATGTCAAACTGACCAGCTTTATTCTTAGCATAAGTTTCCAACCTATCAGATACACAAGTCAGATCCGAAACACCAAGAGTGTCAGCAATAGTAGAAACTGCATTCATCTTCTTAGAAACAGAATCTAAGAGAGTGGTTGAAATACCTGAGCAAACATGAAGAGGAAGACCCGGGTAGCCAGGACCTGATCCCATATCAAGAAGATGATTTGAATCCTCAGGGATAAAAAAAAGAAACAGCAATGAATCAAGAATATGAAGAACGAGAGCTTCGTCAAGATTAGTGATACGAGTGAGATTAATGTAATGGTTCACCTGTTCGACATAAAGAAGATGCAGGACACATAGACGTAACCGATCATCATCAATCGAAAGCCCAAATGTTGGAAGATAAGAAGAGAGCTTGCTCACAAGCTGATCGACGAGCTCGGAGTCGGGATCAATAGAATCTAACTCGATTGCACGCGCGACAGGAAAATCGGACATTGAAATCCTTTCAGATAATTACTGACAGAAATCAGTGTAACAAGAATTTGAGTCAAAAAAAGGGGACGCACAAAGTGCATCCCCTTGAGAACAACTAAGCAGTCGATTAAAGCGCCTTGATAACAACGCGACGCTCAGGATCAACGCCTTCAGAGTGAGTCTCAACAGCATCGTTCTCTCTAAGCGCAATATGAACAAGACGACGTTCATAAGCGTTCATAGGAGGAAGAGAAACGGAGCTGTGCTGACGAACTGCACGAGAGGCTGCAGAGTGAGCCATAGAAACAACCTTGTCATGGCGTCGGCTCTTATATCCTTCCACGTCAACAACAACCGGATACCTAAAGCCAAGCTTGCGACTAACCAGAAGAGAAACGAGAACCTGCAAGGATTCGAGAGTGCGTCCGTGACGTCCAATCAGGACAGCAAGATCAGGAGCGGTAACGTCAAGAATGAGCTCTCCGTCGTCACCATCGTACTCATCAATAGGAGAGGATTCGGCATCGAAATGAGTGAGAATGGAGCGAAGGACAGATACGGCAACATCTGCAATAATATCGAGTTCCTCGTCCGTAAGCTGCTCACCAGCCTTATAACGCTGAGCGATCTCCGGATACTCACCGGTAGTAGCGGAAGAATCCTCGGTAAGAACCTCAGTAATTTCCTCAGACATCATAAACTCCCTTATTAGTAAGGTACCTAATTAGCTCTTCTTATGCGGGCGGGGCTTGCGCTCACGGCGAACAACGTCTACCTGAATGGGAGCATTCGCCATGCGCTCCTCTTCCTCGGCCTTCGCCTTCTCAATAACCCTCTGAGTGACGAAGAGCTGCTGGACAACCTGCCACAACGTGGAGACGTCGTAGTACAGAAGGACGCCGGCAGGCAGACCCCAACCAACAAACAACATCATAAGGGTCATGACAACGGACATCATCCTCATGCTCTGGGCCTGGGCGCCGGTCTGGTTGCGAGACTGTATAAGCTGAGGGATCAGAGTCAGAACAGAGAACAGAATAAGCGCGATGAGATACGGAAGGCCCGCGGTGAAGCCCTCTGCAAGGCTTGTGGCAGGAGACGTCGTAAGGTTGGGCAGGATATTGAAAAACGAGAAAACGCCATCGTGATCGGGGAAGTACTTGGGCAGGTCACGAAGAAGCGTGAAGAGCGCAAGAAGGATGGGCATCTGAATCAGCAAAGGCAGGCATCCGCCAAAGGGGTTGAACTTGTTCTCGCTGTAGAACTTCTGCAACTCCTCCGCCTGGCGCTGAGGATCGTCCGCATACTTCTCCTGGATCTCCATCATCTTGGGCTGGAGAACCTGCATACGTGCAGTCGCCTTGGTCGACTTAAGAAGCAACGGCGTAAGAATAATACGGATGATCAGCACCAAGATGATGATCGAAAGGCCCCAGTCAACAGCAAATTGCTGTATGAACTGCAGGACCACAAATAGAATGTTTACGATCCAATCCCACATGTTTTAGTTCCTCCGATACGGATGCGGCCTCGAGGGCACGGGGTCGTAGCCGCCGACATGCAAGGGATTGCAGCGCAGGATCCTCTTTGCTGCAAGCCAACAGCCACGCATAACACCATATGATTCAATAGCTTCAATAGCATACTGTGAACAACTCGGGAAGTATATACACGAGTCAGGCAGAAGGGGCGATAGACCCTTTTGATACACGTGTATGAGGGCGATCGCCATCCCCTTCGGAAGTCTTTTAATACTACCGAACAGAGACATGCAGATCGGCCCTCTCACAGAGCTTGCAAAGCGCTTCGATCATTTGTTGCGGCGAAGAGTCGCGGGTGCGAGGGGTAGCGAACAAGATGATGTCATACCCATCGACGGGAAGCTTCACGGCGCGGGCGGCCTCGCGGAGCACGCGCTTGGACCGGTTGCGCACAACGGCGCAACCAAGCCTTTTTGCAGCAACGAAGGCGACCCTACCCGGATCGCCTTCGTTAACTGCATCACATATAACCATTCTAATCAGGGGATGGTTATAGCGCCTTCCCTGAGTGAACGCACGCTCGAACTCCAGCCGAGACTTCAATGTTCTCATGCGAGTTGCGTGAGTTATTTGTCGCTCACCGTGAGACGCTTGCGGCCCTTGGCGCGGCGACGGGCGAGAACGGCGCGGCCGCCCTTGGTCGCCATACGGGAACGGAAGCCGTGGGTCTTGGCGCGCTTGCGCTTGTTAGGCTGGTAGGTACGCTTCATGGTTAATATCCTCCTGCTGCATTTCGTCTGCTCACATATACACGTGAGCTTAGAGATTGTATGGAATAAGGTGCAAGAATGTCAATGTATCTTGCCTGAAAGATTGACAAGAAACCAGCGTTTTTCACCGTTCGTCCAACTCTCATCATTTCTTCAAGAAGCGTTTCACATTCTTCCAGACACTTTTCCACAGGTTGTTGGAATGTTGTTAATAACTTTTCGGTTCTTTTCTTCACTTTTCAACCGATTGGGAAAAGTTGTTGAAAGGTGCAGAACCTTTCGCAACAAGCTGATATTCTTGAGAGAGGTCACGAAAGATTGAGAAACGAACCATGGCAGATGACTTCTATCCCTTTGTGGATTCGGGCGATCCGGCTCCGGACAACGCTCATTTAAATGGAACAGCCACGTCGGTAGGGCTTGATGCGCAAGCCACTGCCGAGAACTCGTACACAACGCGAATAGCCGTGTACGACGACATGCTCTCCACGCCCCGCGTGGTGGTCATCACCCAAAACGACGTGAGGGCATACCTGGAAGAAGTCACCAACACCGTATATAGGTGCATGAAAGAACAGGGCGGGAACATCTCCCTCATGGTGATCCGCGAGATTGTGGAAAACTTTATCCACGCCCGGTTTATGGAACCAATCATCTCGGTGCTCGACGCAGGATCCACCATCCGCTTTGCGGACCAGGGGCCGGGCATCGCTGATAAAGAGAGGGCGTTTGATTTTGGCGTAACCTCTGCGGACAGAGAGCAGAAGCGCTATATCAGAGGGACGGGCGCAGGCTTTCCCATGGTCCAGCAGTACCTGGAAAACGCCGGCGGAGCCATCTCCATAGAAGACAACCTTAATAAGGGAACCGTCATCACCGTAAGCGTTGACCCCACACGCGTCGCCGAGATCGAAGCGGCGAGCGCAAGAGGAGCGGCGGTGCGCAGCGGGCACCCGGCGGTAAGCGCCAACGTGGGACAGCGCGTCCAACCCGCTCCCTTCAACCAGAAGACCGCGCCGCAGCAGCCAGTACAGCCCTATGGAGCGGCGCCCCAAGGTCAGATAGCGCCCGAAGGCCCCGCGGGCGCTCAAGACGGCATGCAGCGCGCGGCGGATACGGCGGCCGCGCAGTATGACGCATCGTCCGCCTACCAAGACTACGGCGAGGGCGCGCAGCAAAGCCCGTACGGCGACGCATGGCAAAACGGACAGGCGGCGGGGAGCTACCAACAACAAGGCTGGGGAGCCGCTGCGGGCGGGCCCGGAGCGGCAGGGGCAGGGATGCCGGCGGCGGTACCCAGCCCGTGGGGGCAACAGTACCCGCAGCAGATACAGCAGCCACCACAGCAATATGCAAACCAGTACCCGCCGCAATTCCAACAGCCGTACGCGCAGGGCTACCCCTACCCGGGGTATCCCCAGCAAATGGCGCAAATTCCCCCTATGGGAATGGGGTATATGCCCGCGCAGACGCCCTACCCGACATATCCGCAGGGCATGGGTCAAATGGGACAACCCCAGCCGCAGGTAAACAGCGGCATGCCGTATATCAACGAGCGAGGGCGGGAGGCGTTGCAGTACCTGGCGACATACGAGATGTGCGGGCCAACGGACCTCACCGCCGCATACGGCCACTCCAATGCAACATGGTCGCGCGAGCTCAACGCGCTTACGGCGGCCGGACTCGTGGCAAAGCACGGCCAGAAGCGAATCCTCACCGACATGGGGCGCTACTGGCTGCAGGAAAACCAATAGGTCGGATAGCTGATACAGGAGACTCATGGAAAGCGAAGCTCAGATACTTCTTGATGACGCCATCGCGTTCTGTCAGCGCGACGGCCAAAGCGATCGGCTTGTCAACATGCTCAGCCAGTCAACGCCGGTTGAGCTGGACGATGAATCGCTCTATGTAGAAGCGCCCAGCAGGTTTGCGGTGGCGTTTCTTGAAAAGAACCGCTCGGTTGTCGAAGCCTACCTGGAAGAGATAGCGTTTATGCCCATCTCCCTGGTGGTGAAGGCGCCCGCCGGCTCGCCCACCGGCGCGCCGCGAGCGTCCGTACATCCGCCGGCGGCGCACCCGGACGCACCGGAGATAGCCGCGGCGGAGGCCGCTCGTCCAAATCAATACATCGCGACGCCGGAAGCGGGGGCGGATATATCCCGCCTGGCATCGCCGCATATGGCTACCGAGCCGCTTGAAAGGCCGGTTGAAAACCCGTTTGACTTGGAGGCAGCCTTTGCAAAGCCTAGGGTAGCCGCGGAAAGCGACGCTGCGGGATTCGCCACGGCGCCAGGCCCCATGTCATTCGCCCCCGCGGGGGAGCACGGCGGCGTAAACGTGACCAATACCATGTCACGCGACCAATTCAACAGAATGTTCGCCCAGATGAAGGGCGCCGAGAACGGTCAGGCGGTGCAGAAGAAATCTATCGAACCGGCAAGCGCGGGAGCGGCGATACAGGACCCGAGCGATCAACCCGTAGCCAATCCCATAGGATCCAAGTTCACGTTCGACAACTTTGTCTACGGAGACGAGAACAAGCTCGCGTACCACTCCGCCATGCGGTTTGCGGCGTTTGCGGACGAGCCCGGCCAGTACAACTCGCTATTCATCTACGGAGGAAGCGGGTTGGGCAAAACGCACCTGCTCCTGGCCATCAAGAACCACCTTGCCGCCAACAAACCGCACATCAAGGTAAAATACGCCAATTCGCAGGCCTACATCGACGACTTCATCAACGAGATCGCCCGCCAAAAGACCGAGGGCCGCGCGATCCTGCGCGAGTACCACGAGGCAAACGTCCTGATTATCGACGACATCCAAAACATCATTGGTAAGCAGGCGAGCATCGAGTACTTCTTCAGCCTTATGGACGAGTTCATCCGCGAGAACAAGAAGGTTGTCATCGCATCGGACCGCGCGCCCAAGAATCTTGGTATGGACGAGCGCCTGACCAGCCGCTTTAACGCAGGCATGCTGTGCCTGGTGTCCGAACCGGGCTTTGAGATGAAGTACATGATCTTGAAGCGCTACTACGAGAACACCATCAAGGGCGGGGACGACCTCAGCGGCATGAACGTGGACCCGTCGCTTTTGGGCGCGTTCCAAACAAACGACGGCACGCTGACCGACGAGCAGCTGCGGCATATGGCGGAGATCTCCGGCAACAACATCCGCGAGCTGGAAAGCTACTGCGAGCGATGCGCGAGCCTCTCATTTGAGCGCGAGCAGCAGGGAGGCGAGCTCACCACCGAGGATATCGAGAAGGTTGCCAACGAGTACTTCGATACCGCGCGCAAGATCATCCGCATCGACACCGTCCAAAAGGTGGTGGCTGACTTCTATCACCTGCAGCCGGAGGACCTCAAGGGCACCAGGCGCACCAAGGAGATCGCGTTCGCGCGCCATGTGGCCGTCTACTTGTCGAACTCCCTGTGCGAAATGACCTCGTCCGCTATTGGCGCGGAATTTGGTGGGCGGGACCATTCGACCGTACTCAACAGCCTTAAGGTGGTTGAAAGCAAGATCAAGGAAGATCGCCGCATTTGCGACGACCTGCAGAAGCTAAAGAATAAGATTGTCCTTCAGTCTCAGTCATAAACAGACAGGCGTATCCAAACTCACCGCCGCGCCAAGCGCCTGAAAGCCCGTGAAAGGCGGTGAAAAGGTTGTGCAAACACGCGGGAAAGGATGTGAAAGAAACGGCCTACTCGGTGGGAAAAGAACCCACACCCCTTGACCTGTTGATAACTGACTGAGTTTTCAACAGGTCAAAGCGCACTGTTTTCCAGTCCCCTACCTGCAGAAATACTAGTAATCCACAACGTCCACCGACTTATTACTATTATTAGGTATATATCTATATAGAGAGGAATAAAAGATGAAGTTCATCGTTAGCCAATCCGCTCTCTCCGAGGCACTGGCAACCGTAATGAAAGGCATAGCCGGAACCTCTACGCTTCCCATCCTCTCGGGTGTGCTCATCAAGGCGGTGGACGGAGTCTTGGAGTTCCAGACTTCTAACTACACCATCGCCATTCGTCATCGCATCGCCGCGCGCGTGGAAGAGGAGGGTGCGATGGTGGTGCCGTGCAAGATGCTCTCCAACATCACCAAGACCCTGCCGGATGCGGCGGTGACGTTTGAGGTCGAGGAGCGACAGGTAAGCATCACGTGCGAGAAAAGCTCCTTTAGGCTCAACACGCTTGATGTGGGGGATTTCCCGGAGTTTCCCACCTATGCGCTTGAGAGCACGGTGGAGCTGCCGGCGAACATCTTGTCCGAGATGGTGAGCCGCGTGTGGCGCGTGACGTCCACGGATAAGAACCGCCCCGTCCTCAACGGAGTCTATATGACGGTCGAGAACAACACCATTCGCCTGGTGGCTACGGACTCCTACCGTCTGGCGGTGTGCGACACGCAGGTGGAGACGTCCTCGCTTGAGGGCAGCTTCGAGCTCAACGTGCCCGCGGAGGCGTTCAACGACGCCCTTTCGATCACCGGCGGCCAAGGCACCATCATGATTGGCTCGACCGACACCCAAGTTGTCTTTGAGGCGGGCAACACCACGTACGTGTCGCGCCGCATCGAGGGCACGTATCCCAACTACAAGGCGCTGCTGCCCCAGACGTGCACCACGACGGTCAAGATCGACGTCGACGCATTCTCGTCCGCATTGAAACGCGTGGCCGTCATCGCCCAAAACAACTCCGCCGTCAAATTCGACATCAACGTCGAGGACGGCACCCTGGGTCTCTCCGCCATCTCCAACGACCAAGACGTTGCACGTGAAACCGTGGACGTGGAGGTCGAGGGCGACAGCGGCGTCATCGCGTTCAACTACCACTACATCTTTGGTTGCCTCAACGTGCTGTCGCGTGAAAAGGAGATCACGCTCGAGCTGCAGTCTTACGCGCAGGCGGGCGTCTTCAAGAGCTACGATAAGATCAACTACCTCTACCTGGTCATGCCGGTTCGCATCTAGTCGCCCATGAGCATTCGCGTCTCCAGTTTGTCGGTATACAACTTTCGCAGCTTCGCCGCGTACGACCTGTCGCTTGGCGAAGCCGTTAACGTGCTTGTTGGTCGTAACGCCGCGGGCAAGACCAACCTTGTCGAGTGTCTGCAGCTGCTGACGTCCGGCCAGTCGTTCAGAAGACCCTCGCCCCGCGACCTGGTCCGACAGGGCGCCGAGGCGTGCCGCGCGCAGTGCACGCTTGAGGGCGAGGGGCGCTTGCTTGAGATGGGGCTGGCGGTGGCGGGGTCGCGCCGCACGTTTTCGCGCAACGGAAAGAAGGTGACCGCGGCTGGTGTGCGCGGCGTTCTGCCCAGCGTGCTGTTCTGTCCCGACCACCTTGACATGGTGAAGCGCTCTGCCAGCGTGCGCCGTGCCGCCCTTGATGACTTTGGCGTTCAGCTCAACGAGCAGTACGCGCGGCTGGTTTCAACGTATGAGCGCACGGTCGAGCAGCGAAACAACCTGTTGAAAGAGCCCTGCGTGGATCGGGGCCTGCTGGCGGCGTGGGACGAATCGATCTCTGCGACCGGCGCCGCCCTCACGGTGCACCGCATGTCGCTTTTGACCCGCATCCGCGAGCATGCCGCCCGCGCATACGGCGCCATCGCCCCGGGCGAGCTGCTGGGCATCTCCTACTCCCCTTCGATATACGGGGACGAATATACGGCGGGGGACAAGATCCCGCAGCGCGGGGAGGTGCAGGAGCAGTTCTTGCGCGCGCTTGATGAGCGGCGGGACGAGGAGCTTCGCCGCGGCATCACCCTGACCGGCCCCCATCGCGATGAGATCCTATTCACCATAGACGGGCGCGACGCTCGGTCGTTCGCCTCGCAGGGTCAACAGCGCTCCGTGGTGCTGGCGTGGAAGATCGCCGAGGTCGCCGTCACGCGCGATATTCTAGGCCGCCCGCCCTTGCTGCTGTTGGACGATGTGATGAGCGAGCTTGACGCATCGCGCCGCGAGTCGATCATGCATTTCATAGAGGACGGCGTTCAGACGGTTATCACCACTACAAACCTGGGTTACTTTAGCGATTTGGTGCTGGAGGGGGCGAAGGTCGTTGAGGTTGGCGAATAGGGACGAGATGAGCGGCGAGACCCGCGGCCTGGGCGGATACCTGGCGGAGGAGCGCAGCCGTCTGTTTGACGGCGCCTCGCCCAAAAAGCGCGAGCAGATGCTTGCCGCAGAGCGGACGCGCGAGGTCTACCGGGCGTGGAACGCGGTGTGTGCCCACACGCGCGAGGGATCGCATGCGACAGGCTTGCACTACAGGCCGGAGACAAACGAGCTGATCGTTTACATGGATTCCGCGGCGTGGACGCAGGAGATGACCATGTTGCGCGAGATTATCCGCGCACGCATGACGGCCACGGGTGTAGACGTGGCGGGCCTGGTGTTCATGACGTCCAAGGAGGGCTACGCGAGCCGTGCTTCGTCCGCCGCCGCGGGGACGAGCGGTTCGGCGGATTCGCCCGCAAAGGGCCCCGCGGGCTCATCGTCCGCGCGCAGGGCGGCAAAGACTCCGCCCCCGCATAAGGACCTCACCCCGGCGGAGAGCGCCGTGATCGACCGCGAGGTCTCCGGGATCAAGGACCAAAGATTGCAGGAGGCGCTAAAATCGGCCATGAAAGCGAGCTTTGAGTGGAGGAAGGGCTTGGATGCACAAAACAAGGCGTAAATAGGCGCTGGTGGGCTTGTAGAGCTATTTGGTAGTTACGTAGGCTCTCATTTCAAGCGTGTATCATAGTGACGTTAGTCTTTTATTTGAATGAGAGGGAGTTCGCGTGGCGAAAGAGGAAGAATACGGTGGAGGCGAGATCAAGGTCCTTGAGGGTCTTGAGGCCGTCCGCGTCCGTCCCGGCATGTACATCGGTTCGACCAGCTCGACGGGCCTGCACCACCTGGTGTGGGAGATCGTCGACAACGCGGTCGACGAGGCCATGGCTGGCTTCTGCTCCAAAATCGAAGTCACCGTCCATGGTGACGATTCCATTACCGTCGTCGATAACGGCCGAGGCATCCCGGTCGACATGCACCCTGTAAAGAAGATCCCCACGCTCGAGGTCGTCATGACCATCCTGCACGCCGGCGGCAAGTTCGATAACTCCGCATATAAGGTTTCCGGTGGCCTGCATGGCGTTGGCGTCTCCGTTGTAAACGCCCTGTCCAAGAAGATGGTTGTCCAGGTTGCCCGCGACGGCAAGATTTACGAGATGCAGTTTAGCCGCGGCAAGACCACCCAGAAGATGGAGGAAGTCGGCACTTCCGACCATACGGGCACCACCGTCACCTTTTGGCCGGACGAGGAGATCTTCGAGACCACGGTCTACGACTACGACATCTTGCACGACCGCCTGCAGCAGACGGCGTTTTTGAACAAGAACCTCAAGATCGTCCTGACCGACGAGCGCGAACTTTCTCCCCACGCGGAAGAGTTCTGCTACGCCGGCGGCATCATCGACTTTGTGAAATTCCTCAACCAAGGCAAGGACATCCCCGACGGCCTCAAGGACCCCATATACCTGTCCGGTGCCTCCGAGCCGGATGCCCCCGTCGAGCGCACCGGCGAGGTCGAGGTCGCCATTCAGTGGAACTCCTCCTACTCCGAGACCGTGATGAGCTTTGCCAACGATATTCGCACCATCGAGGGCGGCATGCACATGGAGGGCTTCCGCACGGCGCTTACCAGCGTGATCAACGATTACGCCCGCAAGAACAGCATCTTGAAGGAAAAGGACGGCAACCTCACCGGCGACGACGTGCGCGAAGGCCTCACCGCCGTTGTATCCGTCAAGCTGGCCGACCCGCAGTTCGAGGGCCAGACCAAAGCCAAGCTCGGCAGCTCCTTCATGCGCGGACTGGTCCGCAAAATCGTCTCCGACGGCCTGACCGACTACCTGGAAGAGCATCCCAAGCAGGCGCGTGAGATTATCAAGAAGGCCCAGCAGGCGTCCAAGGCCCGCAACGCCGCCCGCAAGGCCCGCGAAGCGACCCGCCGCAAGAGCCTGTTGGAGACCGCGAGCCTTCCCGGCAAGCTGGCCGATTGCTCGGTTCGCGACGCCGAGATGACCGAGCTCTTCATTGTCGAGGGCGACTCGGCAGGCGGTTCTGCCAAGGACGGCCGTCGCCGAGACATCCAGGCGATTCTGCCCCTGCGCGGTAAGATCTTGAACGTTGAGCGCGTGGGAGACCACCGTGCGTTTTCCAGCGATACCATCCAGTCTTTGATCACCGCCATCGGCACCGGCGTCACCAACGGCACCGGCGACGGCGGAGACTTCGATATCACCAAGGCTCGCTACCACAAGATCATCATCATGACCGATGCAGACGTCGACGGCGCGCACATCCGCATCCTGCTGCTGACGTTCTTCTACAAGTACATGCGTCCGCTGATCGACGCCGGCTACGTCTACGTTGCCTGCCCGCCCATCTTCGGCATCAAGGTGCGCAACAAGATTCACTACGTGTACCCCAACGGCCGCCAGCCCGAAGAGGAGATCTTGCGCGACACCATCGTCCAGCTTGGCCTCAATCCGGACGACGACGGCGAGGACGCATCCGGCAAGGTGACCAAGAAGCGACGCGGATATACCGTCCAGCGCTACAAGGGTCTGGGTGAAATGGACCCCAAGCAGCTGGCGAGCACCACCATGGATCCCAAGACGCGCATCCTGCAGCGCGTGACCATCGAGGATGCCGCTATTGCCGATCGAGCGGTCCGCGAGCTGATGGGAAATCAGGTCGAGTTCCGCCGCGCCTACATCGAGAAGCACGCGCACGACGCCCGCTTCCTCGACGCCTAGGGCAACTGCTTTTGGCGATCCCTTGCGCGACATGCGCGCGCTGAGCACTGAATGACCACGAGAAACCAGGAGGTCTTACGTGGCAGACGATATGAACAACGAGATTGGCGGCGACGAGACCGCGGGCCTGCCCGACGATCTGAGGCGCTTGCTGGCCCGCGCCGAGGATGATGGCGATGCCGCGACCTACGACCCGGACGCCGACTCGGACGAGGAGGAAGAAGATGACGAGGAGCTGGAGGAGAGCTTTGGCGCGGTAGACCGCGGCGAGGCCGCCGGCGAAGACGTCAACGGCGGATCCCTGCAGATCAGCGAGTTCGGCCGCGAGATGAAGCAGTCCTTCATCGAGTACTCCATGTCGGTCATCACCGCCCGCGCCCTTCCGGACGTTCGCGACGGCTTGAAGCCCGTTCACCGTCGCATCCTCTACGCAATGAACGAGAGCGGCATCTTCCCCAACCGCCCGCATAAGAAGTCCGCTTGGACGGTCGGCGAAGTTATCGGTAAGTACCATCCCCATGGCGACTCCGCGGTGTACGACACCATGGTCCGCCTGGCGCAGTGGTTCTCCATGCGCACTCCGCTCATCGACGGCCATGGTAACTTTGGCAACATCGACGGCGACTCCGCCGCGGCCATGCGCTACACCGAGAGCCGCCTGGCCAAGCCCGCCATGGAGCTGCTTCGCGACCTGCAGAAGGACACGGTTGACTGGGGTCCCAACTACGACGAGTCCCTGGCAGAGCCCAAGGTCCTGCCCGCCCGCTTCCCCAACCTGCTGGTCAACGGCTCTTCCGGCATCGCGGTCGGCATGGCTACCAATATTCCGCCCCATAACCTTTCCGAGGTTATCGAGGCCACCTGCATGCTTATCGACAACCCGGACGCCACCTGCGAGGAGCTCATGACGGTCCTGCCCGGACCGGACTTCCCCACCGGCGCCCTCATCATGGGTACCTCCGGCATCCGCCAGGCTTACGAGACCGGCCGAGGCTCCATCACCGTGCGCGCCAAGGCCCATGTCGAGTCCACCAAGACCGGTCGCAGCCGCCTGGTCTTTACCGAGATCCCCTATCAGGTCAACAAGGGGACCCTGCAGGAGAAGATCGCCCAGCTGGTGAATGAGAAGCGCATCGAGGGAATCTCGGATATGCGCGACGAGTCTACCCAGAAGGGCATCCGCCTGGTTATTGAGCTCAAAAAGGGCGTTATCCCGCAGGTGGTTCTCAACAACCTGTACAAGTACACCTCGCTGCAGAACACCTTTGGCGTGAACAACCTCGCCTTGGTCAACGGCGTGCCCAAGTGCCTGTCGCTGCGCGAGATTCTCTCCCACTACATCGACCACCAGGTCGACGTGGTTACCCGCCGCACCCGCTTTGACCTCAAGAAGGCACAGGCCCGCGCGCATATCCTCGAGGGTTACCTTATGGCTCTCGACCATATCGACGAGGTCATCTCGATTATCCGCTCCTCTCAGACGGATGCCGAGGCCAGCTCCCGCCTGATCGAGCGCTTTGGCTTCAGCCCCGAGCAGACCACCGCGATTCTCGAGATGAAGCTGCGCCGCTTGACCGGCCTCGAGCGCGACAAGATCGAGGACGAGCTGGCCGGCCTGCGCCGCGCGATCGCCTACTACGAGGACCTTCTCGCCAACGAGCACAAGATCCTGGGCGTCATCAAAGAGGAGATGCGCGAGATCTCCAAGAAGTTTGGAGACAAGCGCCGCACCGAGATCACCCGGGCGGAGAGGGACCTGGACGTCGAGGACCTTATCGCCGACGAGGACATGGTCGTCACCATCACCCATACCGGCTACGTCAAGCGCATCCCCGTCGCCACCTATCGATCTCAGAAGCGCGGCGGCAAGGGCGTGAGCGGCGTCAACCTTAAAGAGGACGACGTCATCGCTGAGATGTTTATCGCCAGCACCCATGAGTACGTGCTGTTCTTCTCCAACAAGGGCAAGGTCTACCGCTTGAAGGTCCATGAGCTGCCCGTTGGCAGCCGTCAGGCGCGCGGTACCGCGATCGTCAACCTGCTCCCCTTTGAGGAGGGCGAGAAGATCGCCAGCGTCATCTCCTGTCGTGAGTTCCCGGACAACGAGTACCTCATGTTTGCCACCGCCAACGGCATGGTGAAGAAGACGGTCATGAGCGCTTACGACCGCAGCCGCCGAGACGGCATCATCGCCATCAACCTCAAGAACGGCGACCGCCTGCTTGATGTTCGCCGCGTGCGCGAGGGCGATAAGGTCATCATGGCAACCACGGCGGGCAAGGCGATTGTGTTTGCCGAGGACCAGGTGCGCGCCACCGGCCGCGACACCAGCGGCGTTCGCGGCATCACTATGAAGGACGGCACCGAGGTGCTGGGTATGGAGATCTCCAACGGCACCGGCGACCTGTTCGTCATCACCGAGCGCGGCTACGGCAAGCGCACCCCCGTTGCGGACTATCCCGAGCAGAACCGCGGTGGACAGGGCGTTTATACCATCCAGATGACCGACCACAAGGGCAGCCTCGCCGCCATGAAGACGGTGGGACCGCAGCACGAGCTGTTCATCATCACCGAGGGCGCCACGGTTATTCGCGTGAAGACCGAGGACGTGTCTCAGACCGGTCGTGCCACGCAGGGCGTCAAGATGATGAGCGTTATCGATGGCGACCGCGTTACGGCCGTGGCCCGCATGACCAGCTCGGAGGAGAAGGACAAGGCTCCCGCCGAAGCGGACGATCAAGTTGACCTTGATTCCAGCGAGGCCGATGGCGAGATGCCCGCGCCCGCAGACGAGCGCATGGACGTTGACGGCGGCGACGGGGCTCCGGAGGACCTGCTCGAGGAGTAGGGGTTCCAAAGGGAGATATCGCGCCGGCGCGTTCGGGCGACCGGCCGCGACGCCGCCGCAGGAAAAACGAGTGACGGGAGGGGTACTTCGGCGCCCCTCCTTTTGCGTTTGGCGACAATCGTGTATGCACGCGCCCGCCGTCAGGGGTATAAAAGCTCAATGTGATGGCCAATGTGATGGCGGCTTGCGGCAAGAAATCAAGGGGGGGCTGCATGGATAGTTCTTCGATGCTTCAGAGGATGACCCTGCAGCAAAAGGCCTCCTTATTGGCGGGCGCGTCCCATTGGGACACCGTGCGAGTGGACGAGGTCGGGCTTGAGTCCATCGCGTTGTCCGACGGCCCCCACGGCCTGCGCCATCAGCTGGGCGCCGCGGACCATCTTGGTATCAACCAGAGCGTTCCGTCAACCTGCTTTCCGTCTGCCTCGGCCCTCGCCTGCTCTTTCGATCCCAATCTGGTTTTGTCTGTGGGCGCCGCTATTGCAGACGAGGCGGTCGACCAGGGCGTATCGGTTGTGCTGGGGCCTGGAGTCAATATAAAGCGCAGCCCTTTATGTGGGCGTAACTTTGAATATTTCAGCGAGGACCCCCTGCTTTCCGGCGAGCTGGGCGCCGCTATGGTTCGGGGCATCCAGTCGCGCGGCGTCGCGGCATGCCTCAAACATTTCGCATGTAACAACCAAGAGCTCGCCCGTCTGGTAAGCGATTCGGTTGTGGACGAGCGGACCCTGCGCGAAATCTACCTCCAGCCCTTTGAGCGCGTGGTCAAAAAGGCGCGCCCGTGGTCGATTATGACGGCGTACAACAAGCTTAACGGCACGTATTGCTCGCAAAACGCTTGGTTGCTGCAAACCGTGCTGCGCGAAGAATGGGGCTTTGACGGCGCCGTGATAAGCGACTGGGGCGCTGTAAGCGGCGTGGCCGAGTCCATCGCCGCCGGTCTAGACCTCTGCATGCCCGGCCCTCGTCCAGATTACGCCCCTACAGCGCTGGCGGCCGCGCGTCGCGGCGCTCTGGAAGAGAGGTGCGTGGACCGCGCCGCAGGGCGCGTGATCGATCTTGTGGAGCGCACGCGCCCGTCGCGCCGCCCTCGAGCCTCCTCCTCGTCCGCAACGACCGCTGGCGACCCTGCGGCGGACGAGTCGGTCTACAAGAGGAACGCCCGCCTCGCTGCCCGCGCCGCGCGTGAAAGCGCGGTATTACTTGAGAACAGCGGCATCTTGCCGCTTGACCCAACCAAGACGGTCGCCGTCATAGGCGCGTTTGCAAGGGAGCCGCGCTTCCAGGGCGCCGGCTCGTCCAAAATCAATCCCCGCGAGCTCGATTGCGCGCTGGACGAGTTCAAGCGTCGCGGCATCTCGGTCTCGTTCTCCCCTGGATATGATGCGTATTCTGGCGAGGCGTCCGACGTTCAAGTTGAGCAGGCGGTCGAAGCGGCGCGCACGCATGACGTCGCCGTGGTGTTCGCCGGCTTGCCGGATAGGTTCGAGTCCGAAGGATTCGACCGCAAGCTCATGGTGATGCCGCGCGGCCACTGCAGCTTGATCGAGCGCGTGTGCCGTGAAAACCCCAACACCGTGGTGGTTCTGCAAGGCGGTGCCCCTATGGAAGCGCCCTGGAGGCGCATGCCCGCGGCGATTATGGCGATGTACCTGTCGGGATGCCATGGCGGCTCCGCAACGGTTGATTTGCTATACGGCGATGCGAACCCGTGTGGAAAGCTTGCCGAAACGTGGCCGGAGCGGCTGGGGGATACCGCTTTGGGTGCGAGCTATCCCGACTTTGACCGCGAGGTTCTCTATCGCGAGGGCATCTACGTTGGGTATCGCTATTTTGATGCGGTCGGCGCCCGCCCGGCATGGCCGTTTGGCCATGGTCTGTCCTATACCGCGTTTGCCTACGGCCGGCCAAAGCTTGCCATGCCCCTTCCCTGCGGTGGATCCGCCCGCCCGGTTGCCTTCCGCGTTGAGGTTGATGTGGAAAACACTGGTCCCGTCGCCGGTGCCGAGGCGGTGCAGCTCTATGTTTGCCCGCCCTGCGAGTGCGCCTTCCATGAGCCGCGCCGCCTTGCCGCGTTTGCCAAGGTGCGCCTTGCGCCCGGCGAGCGCTCTCGCGTGACGCTTGAGTTTGGCGAGATGGAGCTGCGATATTGGGACGCCGCGCGTCACGCGTGGCGCGTGGACCAGGGCGACTACGAGCTTTTGGTTGGTTCCTCAAGCCGTGATATCCGAGGGAGCTGCTCCCTTCACCTCGCAGCCGATACCGCGCCGTTTCCCGTGTCCGCCGACCGTTCCGCCCTCCTCGCCGATCGCTCGGCGCTCGCGGCGTACTGGCGCCCCGACGCCACTCGGTTTGATGAGGAGTCTTTCAAGGCGCTTTACGCGGGCCCTCTTCCCGCTCGCACGCCCATCGCGCCGTTCACCATCGACTCGTCCGTGTCGGAGATGGCCTCCACGCCCTTTGGTCGACTAATGGTTCGCGTGGTGGAGCACGTTATGGATGAGCCCGTGAAAAAGATGGACGAGGATACCAGGCGCATGATGCATGAAATTGTCTCTGATCTGCCTTTGCGCCAGCTCATCTCAAGCGGATTTTCAATGCGGACCGTCCATGGCCTGGTCGATATGCTCAACGGTAGGTATATTCGCGGCTTTACGCGCGCGGTGGGCACGTACAGGCGCATCAAGAAGGCCCTGCGAGAACATACGCCCGCCTTGGCTGCGCACTTCGACCGCTCGGGCGATAGCGAGGGGTAAATCCCGCGGGGCTCCCGGGTCCGCGCATGCAAAAGAGAAAGCCCCGCGACTGCATAGTTGCGATCGCGGGGCTTGATGGCGGCCGGCATGTGGGTAGCCGATGCGTCGATAATGAGGTGCGAAGAGCGGCGCGCGGATTTTCGTCCGCTTAGAAATCATCCGGAGAAAGCGTCTGGACAAATTCGTCAAATCGCTCGATCTCTTCTTCGGCGTTGTCGTCCGAGCGGGCCGAGATACTGCCGGCGCGGTTCATAACATCGTCCTCAACGTAGATGGGGGCGTTGACGCGCACCGCCAATGCGAGCGCATCGCTTGGCCGCGCGTCGATAGAGAGCTCCTTGCCGTCTTTGTCGAGAACCACCAGGTCTGCAAAGAATACGGGAAGGTCGACGCGGTTGATCTCCACGCGCTCGACCTTGGCGTCGAGTGCCGTAAGGGCGGCATTCATAAGATCGTGCGTGATGGGGCGCGGCTCCTCCGTGCGGTCAATTCCACGGCTGATGGCCGCTGCCTCGAATGATCCGGTTTGAATGGAGAGCGCGCGCGGCGGTGCTCCGGCACCCGCGGACTCGTTGCGCTCGCGCAGAACGATGACCGAGGGGACGGGGCCGGCGGCCATAATAATGGTTTCGATATCAACGCGGATCATTATGGCACCTCCTCCAGGTTAGAAATCATAAGGGTTGGCTGGGTCTCCCATCCCACGCCGGGTAGTAATAGTACCCAATTCCAACGTAGATGCTATGGGAAACATGGCAACGACACGCGACGGCAAGCTTTCTGCTAAACGGATGGGCGGGGCTTGGCTTTGCGGGTGTCGAGAGGCCGCGATGGAGCGAGGCGAGCCTTGCGTTGGGCGATATTTAGCTGCCGCATGCGAAATTTGAAAAGAAAAATGCCTTGTGAACTGGGAGAATTAGAGAGTTGGAAAAAGATTCCAACTTTTTTGGAAAAAGTCGTTGACTCCGATTCCAACAAAGGGTTATTATACCACTCGTGCGATGGACCTGTAGCTCAGTTGGTTAGAGCGTCCGGCTGATAACCGGGAGGTCACAAGTTCGAATCTTGTCAGGTCCACCATTTTTCTTTCGCAATAAACACCCCAGCGAGAGCCGAGTCGCCGCTGGGGTGTTTATTAATGGGGGTTTAGCTCAGCTGGGAGAGCGCGGGCTTTGCAAGCCTGAGGTCAGGGGTTCGATCCCCCTAACCTCCACCATTGAATGTATGAGGGCATCCGCAAGGGTGCCCTTTTTCGTGCACGTCGTACATGCTTGAGCACCGGCTTCGCGCGACTATGGCGATAGCTGTTTGGGCTGTGCTTTCTAAAAAGGCGCATGTAAACGAGCCCAAGTGGTGCTACATGCACTATAGTTTGCGATGGATATATAGAGTGCGCCGCTGAGAACCGCCGGCGCAAAATGTGCAGGGAGCGACATGACCGCGAACAGCCAACAGCAAGAAAACCAGCCCGGATACGTTTCTCCCGAGCTCGACCGCATGTCCTGCGACATGATGGGCGAGTTTCTGGACGCCCTCGCCGAGGGGGACGTGCCGGGTGTAGTGGCGTGTGTGGAGGACGCGGCCGGCAACCGCGCCGCCGTGGCTTTCTCTGAGGACGGCGACGAGGCGTGCCTGAACGCCGCAGACGACTTTGTGGTTTCCGCGGGTCGCAACGGTTCTCCTGAAGACGGGGTTGGCCCCGCTGTGCGCTATGCGATTTTGTACCTGGGCTGCATCCAGGAGATGGATGGCGCTTACAACGATGCCATGATTACCGTGTTTGGCGAGAAGGGCTCCGCGAGCGCGTATTCCGCCTTCACATTGGTGAAAGGCATGGGCCAAGGCGAGAACTTCATGTGGAGTGACCCTGAACCTGCAGGAGAAGAGCAACTTTTGCTGTAACACTCGCTAAAATTGAGCGGTTACGGTGAAAAACCGACCGTACACCTAATTCTCATCACGTAACCGTTTCAAGGGAACGAGGACCCATATATGCGCGTTGATAACCTAAGGAACATCGCCATCATCGCCCACGTCGACCACGGCAAGACCACCCTGGTTGACAAGCTCCTTCGCGCCACGGACGCTTTCCGTGCGAACCAGCAGGTGGAAGAGCGCGTGCTCGACTCCAACGATCAGGAGCGCGAGCGCGGCATCACCATTTTGGCTAAGAACATCTCCATCGAGTACAAGGGCGTGAAGATCAACGTCCTCGACACCCCCGGCCATGCTGACTTTGGCGGCGAGGTCGAGCGCGTTTTGCGCATGGCGGACGGCGCCCTGCTTTTGGTCGATGCGTTCGAGGGCCCCATGCCCCAGACCCGCTTCGTTTTGCGCCACGCCATCGACACCGGTCTTTCGATCATGGTTGTCATCAACAAGATCGACCGTCCCGGCGCCGAGCCCGAGCGCGCGTTCAACGACTGCCTCGACCTCATGGCTGACCTGGGTGCCACCGACGAGCAGCTTGAGTTTGCGATGGAGCACGTGGTCTATGCGAGCGCTGTGAACGGCTTTGCCCGCCTCGACCCCGAGGACGGCAACATGGATATGTTCCCGCTGCTCGACATGGTCGTTGACGACATGCCCGCCCCCGACGTCGACGTGGACGGTCCGCTGGCGATGCAGTGCGTCACCATCGACCACTCCAACTTCGTCGGCCGCATCGGCATTGGTCGCGTCTACTCCGGCACCATTCACCAGGGCGAGCAGATTTTGGTTGTAAAGAATGGCGGCGAGCGCGCCATGGCCACCGTCAAGCAGCTCTTCACCTTTGACTACCTGGGCCGCACCGAGTGCAGCGAGGTTGGCGCGGGCGATATCGCCGCCGTGGTCGGCGTCGACTCCACCGACATCGGCGACGTCTACACCGATCCCGAGAATCCCGTCGAGCTCGATCCCATCGAGATCGATCCTCCCACCCTGTCCATTGTCTTCGAGGCGTCCACGTCTCCGCTGGTCGGCCGTGACGGCGACATCGTCGGCGCCCGCCAGCTCAAGGAGCGCCTGTTCACCGAGCGCGAGAACAACGTGACCATGCGCATCGAGGAGCTTGCCGACAAGAGCGGTGTCGAGGTCTCCGGCCGCGGCATCCTGCATCTCTCCGTTCTTATGGAAACCCTGCGTCGCGAGGGCTATGAGTTCCAGGTTGGCCGTCCGCGCGTTCTGTTCAAGAAGGACGAGAACGGCAACACCGTCGAGCCCATCGAGCAGGCCGTTGTCGAGTGTCCGGACGAGTATGCCGGCAAGGTTATCGAGGTCTTCGGCAACGCCGGCGGCACCATGACCAACATGCAGGCAGGCTCCACCGTCACCCATGTCGAGTTCCGCATCCCCACCCGCGGCATCATGGGTCTCAAGAACCGCGTGCTCAACGTCACCCACGGCGAGGGTGTTTTCTATCACACCTTCTTGGAGTACGGACCCTATGCTGGCGAGATCGGCGGGCGCAGCAACGGCGCCATGATCTCCATGACGACTGAGAAGGCCGTCGCCTACGCTCTGGGCACCCTGCAGGAGCGCGGTGCTCTGTTTGTCGAGCCCGGCACCGAGTGCTACGAGGGCATGCTGGTTGGCGAGCGCAACAAGCCCGGTGACATGGTGGTCAACATCGCCCGTACCAAGAACCTGGGCAACCAGCGTTCTTCGACCTCCGATATCTCCGTCCAGCTGGTTCCGCCTCGCGTCTTCTCCCTTGAGGAGGCTCTGGAGTACATTGCGGATGACGAGCTGGTCGAGATCACGCCCAAGAACATTCGCCTGCGCAAGCGCCTGCTGAACGCGATCGACCGCAAGAAGGCTGCTGCACGAGCCGTGAAGTAGCGATCGGGGCGCCGCTGCCTTAAGAACGAAGGAGAGGCTCCAGAGGGTTTTCCCTTTGGAGCCTCTTTTCTTTATGCTTGAAGATGCGGATTAGCTGGCCCGGCCGGTCTGCCATCGAGTTCAAAGGCGCCAGATTTACCGTAAGGTTTGCATGCAAGGTGGCGCGATGAGAGCGCCTGAGGATTTTCTAGCGGTGCTTCTCCCAGAAAGCACGGCGCTTTTGGGCAACTTGCCGCTTGCGCTCCTCGCGGCGGCGCTGCTTGATGTCTGCCTGCACGCGTTCGCGGCGCTCGTCCAGGGCACGCTCCGACGGCACCCGGTGAACGGGTTTTGAGACGGCCTCAACGGCCTTGTTGCCAAACTGCCTGATGGGTCGCGCGACGCGGTCAAGATTGACCTCCGTTGGCGTGAGGATGTTGTAGTGCAGCGAGATCCACCGCAGTGCCATGGTGATGACTACGCAAACCACCAGGGCAAAGATATTGGGGGCGTGGAAGTTCTCGACAAGGGCGACGTAGGATGTTGCTCCGGCGATGGCGGTTATGGCATAGAAGTTGCCGCGCTGGAAGATGCCGGGCGTCTGACCCAAGAATACGTCGCGCAGCATACCGCCTCCGACGGCTGTAAAGAAGCCCATCATTACGCAGACCATGGGGGAAAGCTCGTACACCATCGATTTGTCCGCGCCGACGGCAGCGTAAAGGCCTACGGAGAAGATGTCGAGAATGGCGATGAGGCGATCGGGTTTCTCGAAGATAACCGGAAAGACAAAGGCGATGGCAGCCGTTGCCACGGACATGGGCAGCGCGAGCGGTTGGTCGAGGATGTAGACGGCGCCTTTCTGCAAGATGACGTCGCGGATGATACCGCCGCCGAGTCCGCATGCGACGGCGAGACCGATGGCGCCAATGAAATCGAGTTTGTGCTCGCGGGCGGTAAGCACGCCCGACACGGATGCAACTACAACGGCGAGCATCTCAAGCCAGATGGGGATGGAGACCTGTTCGCCCGCGGCTCCCCCCGCGGTCGTCATAGCTGCGACCACCGGTGCGAGCAATACAGTAGTAAGCGTCACGGACCCCTCCAAACAATGCGTTGATTGGCCTTATCTTACCTATCTATAGACGTCTGGCTTTCGGTAAATAAGGTCAAAATAAAGCACCTTCAAGGTCGGGATGAGTGAGAAAAGAATTAATTTAAGTCTCCTACCTGCATAAACGAGATTATCGAAAAAAAGTTTAAGAAAAAGCTTTGCGAGTACGGAAGTCTGGGTTACAATTTCTCCTGCATTCGTTGGAGAGTTGTCCGAGTGGCCGAAGGAGCACGATTGGAAATCGTGTAGGCGCCAAAAGCGTCTCCAGGGTTCAAATCCCTGACTCTCCGCCAGTTAACTCTCATGGCGCGTCCTCAATTGGGTGCGCCATGTTTCACTTCAAACGGAGGAGTGGCAGAGTGGTTGAATGCGGCGGTCTCGAAAACCGTTTACCCGGTGTTCCCGGGTACGAGGGTTCGAATCCCTCCTCCTCCGCCATTTGATCTGCTGGGCCCGTAAGGGCTTTTTTCATATATAGATGCCAATGGAATAGCGCGGTGGAACGACGGCGAGCGTTTCGTAATGTGTCCTTAAGAGCACTTAAGGGCCGCTTAAAACGCGATTACGAGGATGCTTGCCGCGCGCCGTGCGGATACACTGCTAAAAGAAGGCCTACCAAGAGGAGTGGATATGAACAAAGGGATCGCATCGGGATCGTTTGAGCTCATGCTGACGGATTCCATGCGGGTGGCGCTCGACCATGCTTTTGCGGACGCCCGCGAATGCCTGGAGGCGGACGGCGGGATGGTGCCGTTTAGCGTTTTATGCACGTCTGACGGGTTCGATGTTTCGGAACATCCCGGCGAGACGGTGGACGACGTCTACGCTTCGATGAAGTCGCTGGTTGCCCGCGAGATGCCCGAGGCATACGTCTTTTCCTACGATGGCTTTGTTGAGGTTGTTGGTGGACGAGAAGAGGCGATAATTTGCGAGGTCGCGCGTCGCGGCGATGAGCAGGCGACCATTCTTGCTCAAACCTACACGGTGAGTGACGGGTCGTACGAGTTCGCGCCTTCCTTTGCGTATGCGGGCGAGACCCCCCAGCTGTATCCAAGCGGTACCAAGCCCATTGTGTCCGGCCTGGTCGCCCTCGCTGCCGAGCGAGAGGCGGCGGCCAAGGGAGATGCCGCGAACGAGGTTGTTGAAGCGACTGTCGAGGTTGCTGAATAGGAGTGCCCATGCTTTCAAATGAATTGGGGTTTACTACCTCATGGAAGATGTTGACCAGGGATAAAGGGTGGATCAAGCCGATTCTGGTGCTGACGCTGGTGGGCTGGGTGCCCATTTTGGGTCAGATCGCCGTACTGGGTTACGGGTTGGAATGGGCGCGCCTAACCGCATGGGGAATCGATGCGGCGCCCAAACAGCGCGGAGTCGATTACGGCAAGGTTCTCACCACGGGCGGCATCGCGTTTCTGGTGAACCTGAGCATGTCTGTCATCGTTGCAATTCTTGGCAGCATGATCTTTGGAACCACGTTTGGTATCGCTAGCATTTTTGGCCCCATTGGGTCGTTGTTCTCCAATGCCGTGTCGCTGACGGCTGTGACCGGCGGCGCTGCCTTTAGTCTTATCGCAGCGGTGGTAAACATCTTTATGAGCACGTTTATCCTTGCGGCGTGCATGCGCTCGACTATCTACGACGGTTTTACCGCGGGTTGGCGTGTGGACCGCTTGTTCCAGATGATCATGAAGGACCCGGGCGGCTTTTTCCACGCATACGCCGTGAAGCTCATTGGTGACATTGTGGTCGGAGCGTACTCGGCGATTGTCAGCCTGTTTGGCACGCTGTTTCTGCTGGGCGGCGTGGCGGGCATGATGGCGTACGGATATAGCACCAGCCACTATAGGTATGATCTTGCCGCGCACATCATCAATTCCTTGGTCGCCATGGGCCCGGGGCTGGTCATGGTGATCGTGCTGCTGGTGATTGCAGCCCTATTCTTTGGCGGAATGATCACCGTTGCCATGCAGCTGGTATCCATTAACGCTATGGGGCAGTGGTTTTGCCGGTTTGACGTTAACCGCTGGGGAACCTCGTCCGCTCCTTTGCCTGATGGAGTCCCGGCGCGCCCGCAGTCTTCCGTGTACGGCGACGGCTCCATTCCGCAGCAGCCCTCCGATGCCTCGCGGCAGCCAGCACAGCCTGCCCAACAGCCCGTGTGCTCTTCTGGGGGCGATCAGGTCCAGCAATCTTCTTCTCAGCCGGTCGAGGAGGCTGCAGGCGAGGTGAAGGATGAGTCCGATGGTGTCGCCAAGGTGGTTGACGTTGCGCCGGGGCAGTCCGTCGAAGATGGAGAAGAGGCGCCTCGCCAGGCGATTCCGTTGCCGCCGATTTCAGAAGATTCGCCCGTAGCCGATGATGCCGGCAAAGACGATGAGGGGTCGAGTGGAACTCCCATTGTGGAAGGATAGGTACAACATGGAGCGACCCTCGATTGTCGGGGGTCGCTTTTTTGTAGAGGTTTGCTGGCGGTTAAACGTATCGAGGCGCGGGCACGGGCGCTGTGAAGGGAAGTGGCGCCAACCGTGGTCTGGGCGAACGCCGGGCGTGGAAGATAAGGCGCTATCGGTGGAGATGCTTTGGGGAGAAACAGAGGGTTAAAAGAGAAGAGATGATGTGAAACGCTGGGTTGAGAAAGCCATCTGCGAGGGATTTATGGAGGTAGTGCGTGGTGTGGGCTCGCCGCTTGAGGATGCGGATGATCGCAGCTATAGTTATCCAGTCCTTTCCTGCTTCGGGCGCACCTTCACGACCCGGAGCCTTATGCCCAGAGGAGGTGACCAAATGAAGGCTTATGAACTGCTGTTCTTTGTTGACCCCGCTCTCGATCCCGAGACTCGTCTCGCTGTGATGAAGCGCATCGATAACACGATCGCCGAGGGTAACGGCAAGGTCGACAACGTTGACGAGTGGGGCAAGCGCAAGCTCGCCTACGAGATCAACAAGCTCACCGAAGGTGACTACACCCTCATCAATTTCCATGCAGATCCCACCCAGATCGCCGAGCTCGACCGCGTTCTGCGCATCACCGATGCCGTGGTTCGTCACATGATCGTTCGTCGTGACGACCAGGAGTAGAAACTGTTTTGGAAGCCGAGCGGCATAGAGCCGTGATCGGCAATGAGAGGTAGTGAGTTAAGCATGAGCATCAACCGCGTTACTATTTCCGGAAACCTCACCCGCGATCCCGAGCTGCGCGCAACCGCCGGCGGTACCCAGGTTCTTTCCTTTGGCGTCGCCGTTAACGATCGTCGTCGCAACCCTCAGAGTGGCGAGTGGGAGGATTACCCCAACTTCGTGGATTGCACGATGTTTGGCACCCGCGCCGAGGCCGTGAGCCGCTATCTCTCCAAGGGGTCGAAGGTCGCGATCGAAGGTAAGCTGCGTTACAGCTCCTGGGAGCGCGACGGCCAGCGTAGGAGCAAGCTCGAGGTCATCGTCGATGAGATCGAGTTCCTCTCTCGCGGTCAGCAGGGTGGCGGCCAGGGCGGCTACGGCCAGCCCGCATACGGCCAGGGTGGCTACGACGCCGCTCCTATGCCCGCTCCTGCCCCGCAGGCGCCCGCTCCGGTTCCGCCTGCAGGCGACGTCTTTGATGAGGACATCCCGTTCTAATCGTCCAAAGACGAGGGATGTTCACCTGATTTAGTGAGAGGCATGCGAGTCTACTAGTGCTTCGCGTGCCAAATGAAAGGTATTTTGACATGGCTAATGATTACTCTGCACGTCAGCCGCGTCGTAAGTACTGCCAGTTCTGCAAGGAGAACACTGAGTACATCGATTACAAGGATACTCAGCTCCTCCGTAAGTACATGACCGATCGTGGCAAGATCAAGCCCCGTCGCGTCACTGGCGCTTGCACGCAGCATCAGCACGACATCGCGAACGCTATTAAGCGCGCCCGCGAGATGGCTCTCCTGCCGTACACCGTTCCCGTGGTTTCCTCCCGTGGTAACCGCGACCGCGGCTAGGAAAGCGAGTTCGATCAGATAGATGGAGAATGGTGTTTCAAACGGCGGACCCCAGACGGATCTAACCAGCAGGGTTTTGGGCCGTCCTCCTAAGGAGATGTCCGGTGCCCTGTGGTTTGCGCTTGGATCGTTCACCAGCTTTGTGATTCCGTTCTTTGGCGTTGTCATGATGGGCTACGGCGCCCGCGAACTTCTAGAAGCACGCGGATCTCGAGGCTTTCTCTTTGCCGTAGCCGAGGGCATCGTCATTACGGCAGTCGCCCTATTTGCCAATTCCGGCATGGGCATGCTGCTTGTTGGCGAAGTTCTTTGTGTTCTTGGCGTTGTGTGGTGCATGCGCAACCACGCCGCAACGTTGGCTGGCATCTGTGCCGTTATCGTTGCGACCGCGCTTGTGAACATTGGGATCGAGGCTGCTGTTGCAACGGCTGCCGGCTCTTCGCTTTCGCAGGTTGTCGATGGACTGCTCGCCTATATGGTTTCCGTGGCTCAAGACGCCGCTGGAACCGGCATACAGGCAGAGCTGATTGTCCGGCAGATCGCGCCCGTGCTTAAAGCGCTTTGGCCGTTCACGTATGTTGCGTCAGCAGGCATGGATGCACTGGCCGCTGGAATTGGATCGTATCTCATGTACGTCCGGACCAGCGGAATCCCCAGGGTTCCCGCTATTGTTGCCTTCGATATGCCCATGTGGCCCGTTGGCGTGCTGATAGCGTCGATTCTTGGCTTGAGTGCCTCGCTCTCCGGTTTTCCGGGAGCAGAGGTTCTGCTTAGCGTTAGCGTTACAGCCCTTATGAGCGTGCGCTTCATCTTCGCCATTCAGGGTTTTGCCGTCGTTCTCACGTTTGCGAATCGTTTTCGATTCGGCTGCTTGGGCAGGACGCTTCTCCTGGTTCTGTCTATCTGGCTCGAGACTATGTTCTTTATTGTGAGCATAGTCGGCCTGATCGATGTCTGGGCGAACTTCCGCAAACTTACGCGGGGTCCCCGGGAATCTTAGGCAAACACGTAAGAAATGCACTGCCAGCGCGGTGCAAGTAGCAAGGAGATCTCATGAAAGTCGTTCTTCTGGGTGAGATCAAGGGCAAGGGTGGCGAGGGTGACGTTGTAGACGTCGCTCAGGGTTACGCCGAGAACTACCTCTTCCCTAAGAAGCTCGCCGTTGCGGCGACCAAGGGCAACCTGAAGCAGCTCGAGGAGCGTCGCAACAACATTGAGAAGCGTGAGGCCGTCCGCATCGCCGACGCCAACACGCTTAAGGAGACCCTCGAGGGCAAGTCCGTCGTTGTCGACGCCAAGGTTGGCGACGAGGGCGTCCTGTTTGGTTCCGTCACCTCTGCCATGATCGCCGATGCGGTCAAGGCCCAGCTTGGCGTTGAGCTCGATCGCAAGCGCATCGAGCTTGGTAAGCCCATCAAGATGGCTGGTTCTCACGAGGTTACCGTCTCGCTCTACCGCGAGATCCGCGCCACCCTCACCGTTCTCGTTGGCGTCACCGCTGACGAGGAGGTCGAGGAGGAGGCTGTCGAGGAGACCGCCGAGGCCGAGACCGAGGCTGCCGCTGAGTAGCTTCGCGACTCAAATCGCTTGAACAACCCGGCTACCGCAAGGTGCCGGGTTTTTTTTATTGCTCGTTCGCTGCTCGTCCTGGTAACTTGTCCTCTACTCAGTGCGTTTGCGTGGTTATGTGTGTGTTCACAGGTGCTTTTTGTAATCACGGGAATGTTTATAAGTTTAGGTAGATATCAACAGGGTACCTTCGAACCGTTGTGAAGAAGCTGGTTTCTGATTATAGTGACCAATTATGAAATTGTATTTAACCCTCAAGTGCTAGTTGCACCTTTTACCTGCGTAATGTATAAAGCGCATCTGTCTACCTGCACATTCATTAAATCAGCACATTATGAATATGTAAGAAGCCAGCAAAATTAGGTTTGATAATGAATAACTGCAGGTGAACTACTGTATGTGGATAACTCGAAAAATTGTTCTCACTAAATTGTGGATAACGTGGAAAACTACCGTTTTCGCAGGGTGGGGCGGCTGCAGTTATACCCAAGATTCTGTGGACGAATAAAAGCGCACGTAGACGCTTTACGGTCTGACTTGACAGATATCCCGGCTTCCGATTGACGTTAAGCACTGTCCGTGCCGGAGGTCCGCGCCGTTCGAAGCCCGCGGATCGGTCAAGTTAGTTGTGGACTATATTGGCACCCTTTCGACCAACCTCTGTTCTACGCCCACCGAGCCACCCACTGGCTTTAATATTGAATGTTCAGCAAGAGTCAAACGAGAGGGGGCCGTGGTAAACCGTGAGCGATAACGCATGGGAGCCCACCGGGGTTGTTGAGCGCGGCGCTCAGCTGACCCTTCCAAACAACATAGAGGCAGAGGCAAATGTTTTGGCCGCCATGTTGCTTTCTAGCGAGGTGGTCGAGGAAGCGCTTGTTGAATTGCTTCCCGACGACTTTTATCGTCCTGCGCACAAAACGCTGTTCCTCGCTATGCACGACATGTACGATCGCAACCTGCCGATCGACTCCATCTCGCTTATCGACTACCTCAGCTCTATCGACAAGCTTGAGGCCGTTGGCGGTGAGGCGTATATTCTCGAGCTCATGGGCCGCACGCTTTCTTTGGTGAGCTGGCAGTACCATGCGGGAATTGTTCGTCGCGACGCTATGCTTCGTGAAATCATCGGGGCAACCAACCAGATCAACGCGTTGGCATACAATGCGCCCACCGATACCAAAGAGGTTATCGAGCGCGCCGAAAGCATGCTGCTGTCCGTTACCGGTCGCGAGGTGAAAAGCTCGTACAAGCCGCTGACCGACTTTATGGTCGAGGCGTATAAGGAGGCGGAGGCGGTTGCCGCCGCAGGTGGCGAAACCCAGGGCGTTCCCACGGGATATCCCACCTTGGACAAGATGCTCATGGGTTTCCGCGAGGGACAGCTCATCATTATTGGCGCGCGCCCGGCAGTTGGTAAGACCTCGTTCGCACTGAATTTGGCGCTGAATGCCGCGGCAGCTGGTTTTACCGTGGGTTTCTTCTCGCTCGAGATGTCGGGCAAGGAAATCGCCCAGCGCTTCATCTGCGCTCATGCCCAGGTGAACATGTCGAACTTCCGTACCGGCCGCATCTCCGCGCAGGAATGGGCGAATATCAACGAGGCCACGCAGGAGCTCTCCAAGCTCGATATTCTTATTGACGATACGCCCGGCACCACGGTAACCGAAATTCGCGCGAAGGCGCGCCGAATGCTTCACAACAAAGAGCACGCTATCGTTATCTTGGACTACCTGCAGCTGGTCAATCCCCCCGCGGGTCGTCGCGCGGAGAGCCGCGCCGTCGAGGTTTCCGAGATGTCGCGTGCCCTTAAGATCATGGCCAAGGAGCTTAAGATCCCCCTGATCGCCCTATCGCAGCTGTCCCGTCAGGTCGAAAGCCGTACCGGCAAGCGCCCGCAGCTGTCCGACCTGCGCGAATCGGGCTCCATCGAGCAGGACGCCGACATCGTTATGTTCCTGGACCGTTCAAGCTCGGAGCAGGAGGCCGCTCGGGACGATCGTCCGGACGAGGGCATCACGCGTATTGTTCTGGCGAAGAACCGTTCCGGTCCCATTGGTGATGTCGACCTGGTCTTCCTGCCTTCATCCACAAAATTCTACGAGCTCAACGAGCATATGGACGACTAGCGCGCGCCGATTGCAAAAGACAGCGGAGGCGCGGGCGCGCTGCGGGTCGCCCGACAGTTTGCCGAGCGGCTCGTAACGATTATGGAAGATTGCGCCCGCCGTGACCAAACGCCTCGCGCGCCCGCCTATAATAGGAACGTTTTGGGGGCACGAGCACCCAGGAGTCCTCTTGGGCTCTCAACAGTTGAAACACATGAGGAGAAGACATGACGTCGGCAGTGTTGGTTGGTACCCAATGGGGCGATGAGGGCAAGGGCAAGATTTGCGACCTTATCGCGCCTGATTTTGACTGCGTCGTCCGCTACCAGGGCGGAAACAACGCGGGTCATACCATTGTGGTGGGTGACAAGAAGTACGGCCTGCACCAGGTTCCGTCTGGCATCATGTATCCCAATTGCGTGTCGGTCATTGGCAACGGCTGCGTGGTGAACCCGCAGGTACTGCTTGAAGAGATCGATATGTTCGAGCGCGACGGAATCTCCACCGCTAATCTCAAGGTGTCAGGCAACGCCCATGTGATCATGCCCTACCACATGGATCTCGACGGTGCTTTCGAGGAGCAGCTCGGCGGCAAGAACATCGGCACCACCAAGCGCGGCATTGGCCCGTGCTACCAGGATAAGATGGCCCGCATCGGCATTCGCATGCAGGACCTTTTGGACGAGGATACCTTCCGCGACAAGCTCGCAACCGCTCTTGATCGCGTAAACCCCCAGCTTGAGAAGCTGTTTGGCCTTCCCATCTATACCGTTGAGCAGATTTGCGAGACCTACCTTGGTTACGCTGAGCGTCTGCGTCCTTATATCTGCGAGACCGGCCTTTTGCTTAACGACATGGTTGAAGAGGGCAAGTCGATCCTCTTCGAGGGCGCCCAGGCGACCCTGCTCGATATCGACCACGGCACCTATCCGTTTGTCACCTCGTCCAACTGCACCGCCGGCGGCGCCGTGACCGGCTCCGGCGTCGGCATGAAGAACATCGGCCGCGTGCTGGGCATCATGAAGGCCTATATCACCCGTGTTGGCTCCGGCCCCATGCCCACCGAGCTTTCTTATGAGGACGAGGCGGGCCACACGCTGACTGAGGTTGGCGCTGAATACGGTGTTACCACCGGTCGTCGCCGTCGCTGCGGCTGGTTCGATGGCGTTATCGCCAACTATGCGGCTCGCGTGAACGGTTTGACGGACATCGCTCTTACCAAGCTGGACGTTCTGTCCGAGTTTGAGACCATCAAGGTCTGCGTTGCCTACGACGTTGACGGCGAGCGCTACACCACCGTGCCCGAGCACTCCGCGCGCTTTGCCAACGCCAAGCCCATCTATGAGGAGCTGCCTGGTTGGAAGTGCGACATCTCCGGTTGCCGCACCTTTGACGAGCTGCCGCAGAACGCCAAGGACTACGTGGCCTACATCGAGAAGCTCGCCCACACGCGCATCTCGATTGTCGCCGTCGGTCCCGACCGCGAGCAGACCATCATGCGCAGCTGGTAGCGAAGAGCAAAGATATACGGATGAGCCAATTTGGACAGAGTCTGGATTGGCTCATTTTTAGCACGTACGCCCGCGCGGGCGCTATGAAAGTGGAGTTACCCTTTAGTTCCAAGGAGGAACCATGAACGCAGAGACCCAGGTTATCGACATCTTGCTGCTGGGCAGCGGCGGTCGCGAGCACGCCCTGGCAAAGAAGCTCTCCGAGTCTCCCCGCTGCGGCAAGCTCTATATTGCTCCGGGCAACGGCGGTACGCTCAACGTGGGCGAAAACGTTGCCATAGACGAGGCGGACCCCGAGGTTGTCGCTGATTTTGTAAAGGGCGCGGGTATTGGCCTGGTGGTTATTGGCCCCGAGGCCCCGCTGGTCGCGGGCGTCGCCGATGCCGTGCGCGCGCTGGGTGTGCCCTGCTTTGGCCCGGGTGCCGCTGGCGCCCAACTTGAGGGCTCCAAGCGCTTCTCCAAGGAGCTCATGGACCGCGCCGGCATCCCCACCGCCGCTTACGGCAGCTTTGATAACGAGGAGGATGCGCTCGCCTATGTTCGCGAGCAGGGCGCGCCGCTGGTAGTTAAGGCCGACGGTCTGGCTGCCGGAAAGGGCGTTATCGTCGCCACCGAGCTTGCGGAGGCCGAGAACGCGGTGCACGAGTGCTTCTCCGGCGCGTTTGGCGCCGCGGGTGCCACCGTGGTTATTGAGGAGATGCTGGTCGGCCCGGAGTGCAGCCTGCTCGCCTTTACCGATGGCGTCACCGTTTGCCCCATGTCCACCTCGCAGGATCACAAGCGCGCCCTCGAGGGCGACCGCGGCCCCAACACCGGTGGTATGGGCGCTTATTCTCCGGTGCCTATCGTTACCCCCGAGGAGCATGCCGAGATGGAGCGCATCATGCGCGTCACCGTTGACCAGCTGCGTTCTGAGGGCATCGACTACCGCGGCTGCCTGTACGGCGGCTTTATGCTGACCGCCCAGGGCCCCAAGGTGCTTGAGTACAACGCCCGCTTCGGCGATCCGGAGACCCAGGTGGTTCTGCCTCGCCTTGAGAATGATCTGGTCGAGGTCATGCTCGCCGTGGCGAAGCAGCGCCTGGCCGACGTTGAGCTGTCCTGGTGCGACGAGTGGGCGGTCACCGTTGTGCTTACCTCCGCCGGCTATCCCGGGTCCTATGAGAAGGGCAAGGTTATCACGGGCGTAGACGAGGCCGACGCCATGGACGGCGTTACCGTCTACCACGCCGGCACCACGCAGGAGGGCGACGAGCTGCTGACCTCCGGCGGCCGCGTGATCGCCGTGACCGCTCTGGGAGAGACCTTCGAGGCCGCTCGCGACCTCTCCTATGCAGCGTGCGACAAGATCGACTTCGAGGGCAAGACGCTGCGCCATGATATTGGCCTGCGCGCCCTTCGCGGCCGCGAGGCGTGGGAGCAATAAGAGATTCTAGAAGCTGGGTGATGCGATATGACAGAGCTTGATGCGCAGATCGTCGAGGACAATGGTGTAGTGGATGAGCAGCCTATGGATGAGGAGCCGTCGCTGGTGTTGGGCGACGAGGACCCCCGCGACGCCGAGCTGCACGAGAAGATCTTGTCTGAGGAGACCGCGTGGCGTGGCAAGATCCTGGACGTTCGCTCTCTTGAGGTTGAGCTGCCCAATGGCCGCCGCACCGGCCGCGACATCGTCCGCCATCCCGGCGCCGCCGCTGTTGTGGCCCTGACGGAGTCTGGCAAGATCGTCCTCGTCCGCCAATACCGCACCGCGCTTGATAGGGTGACGGTGGAGATTCCCGCCGGCAAGCTCGATCCGGGCGAGGATCCTCTGGATTGCGCCCGTCGCGAGCTGCATGAGGAGACGGGCTTTACTCCTCGTCGTATCCGCTATCTCACCACCATAGCCACTACCTGCGGTTTTTGTGACGAGGTTATTCATATCTACTTGGCGACCCAGCTGGAGTTCGATGGGGCTGACCCGGACGATGATGAGTTTGTAAACGTTGATCTTGTGCCGCTGCAAGAGCTGATCGACGCGGTTCTTGACGGTAAGATCGAGGATGCTAAAACCGTGGTCGGCGCGTTGGCGCTGGACGCGATCGGTCATCGCCTGTAACGTTGCAAAGGGCATTGAGTGAGGGCCGGGGTGCGCTGCGCTGTAAAAGCGGGCCCCGGCCCTTTATGTTGGAGCGCGGCACCGCTGCGGGAAGAGGCGGGGTGCGCAAGCATGCGAGGGGGAGAAGAACGCCTAGATGTTTAAGAGGTTTATTTCCTATTACGGTCCGCAGAAGGGCCTGTTTATCGCGGATACCATCTGCGCGCTGGTTTACGCGGGCATTGACCTTGCGTTTCCCATCTTGCTGCGCTTTTTGACGGGGGGATTTTTCGCCGAGGGTTCGTCGACCATCATGGACGGCTTGCTTTATATAGCGCTTGGCCTGGTGATTATGTATGCCGTTCGCACGGCTTGCGTCTACTTTGTATCTGCCCAGGGCCACATCATGGGCGCGCGCATGGAGTCCAAGATGCGCGAGGATCTTTTTGACCAGTACGAGCGATTCAGCTTTGCGTATTTCGACGCGCACAGCTCGGGCGATATGATGAGCCGCGTGGTCAACGATCTGTTTGACATCTGCGAGGGCGCGCACCACCTGCCCGAGTGGATCATCATCTGCAGCATCAAGATCATCGGCGCGCTTGTAATCCTGTTTACCATCTCGCCCGCCCTGGCCGCCGCCCTTACCGCGGTGACGGTGGTCTTTATGGGCATCATGGTACGCCAGAACCTGCATATGCGCGCGGTGTTTGCTGATAACCGCAAAAAGATTTCTGGCGTAAACTCGCAGCTGCAGGATTCGCTGGGTGGCATCCGCGTAGTGAAATCCTTTGCCGGCGAGGACGTGGAGCGCGAGAAGTTCCGCGTAGCCAATGGCCGCTACCTGCGGTCTAAAGAGGATCAATACCATGTCATGGGCGGTTACCAAGCGACCAGCGCGCTTATGACCGGCATGCATTACCTCACCATCGTGGTATTTGGCGGCTATCTGGTGGCAACCGGGCGCATGGCGGCGCTCGATCTGGCAACGTTCGCTCTTTATATCAGCTTATTTACCAGCCCTATCGAGACGCTGGTGAACTCAACCGAGACTTTCCAGAAGGCCATCGCCGGCTTCAGGCGCATGGACGAGGTCATGCGAACGGCCCCCGATATCCAGGACAAGAAGGACGCGCATCCGCTGGTTGTGACCGAGGGCGCTATCGAGTACAGCAACGTGTGCTTTACCTACCCGGATACGGAGACCTCCGATGACGGGACGGCGCCGGAGCGTCCGGTTATCGACCATATGAACCTGTCCATTCGTCCCGGCGAGACCATCGCGTTGGTTGGACCCTCGGGCGGCGGCAAGTCGACCACGTGCTCGCTGTTGCCGCGTTTCTATGATGTGGCATCCGGCAGCATCACTATCGATGGGCAGGACGTGCGCGATGTGACGCAGGATAGCTTGCGCCGAGCGATCGGCCTGGTTCAGCAGGATGTTTACCTATTTGATGGCACCCTGCGCGATAACATCGCATATGGACGACCTGGCGCTACGGATGAAGAGATCGAGCACGCGGCTCGTCAAGCGAATATCCATGAGTTCATATCCAGCTTGCCCGAGGGGTATGACACGGTTGTGGGCGAGCGCGGTAGCCGTCTTTCCGGTGGACAAAAGCAGCGCGTCGCCATCGCCCGCGTGTTCTTGAAGAATCCGGCGATCCTTATCTTGGATGAGGCTACCAGTGCGCTGGACAATGAAAGCGAAGAGGCCGTGCAGGAATCGCTGGAGCGCTTGGCACAGGACCGCACCACCATCATCATTGCGCACCGCCTCTCGACCATCAAGAATGCGGACGAGATCGCGACGGTGGAACGTGGCAAGGTGATGGAGCGTGGTACCCACGAGGAGCTTCTCGCTCGCGGCGGCACCTACGCCCGTTACTATCGAATGCAGTTTGAGGGAGCGCGCTCGCACGAGCTTTAAGGTCGCGGCGCCGTCCACGCGCGCATGCGTCGGTCCGCCGCCAGCTGCCCTCGTCCATATATTGTATAAGCGAAGCGCCTCCGTCCGTCAGGGGTGGGGGCGTGAAGTACCACGTTAGGCGAAGCGATGGCTAAGAACCAACCGTTGACATCAGAAGAGGCGTCGAGGCTTTTTAGCGAGATCGATGAGTCGGGCGTTGTCGACCCCGACCGCGCGAGAGAGAGTAGTTCCGGCAAAAGGCCGTCGCCGCGCCCTTCGCGCCGTCTTAAAGTGGACCCTTTGAGTGAGGATGACCCGTCTGGATCCAAGGTTGGTCAGACTATCTCCCGCACGGCGATTTTGGTCATCGCCATTGTTTTACTGGGTATTTTGGGCATGCAGATTTGGTACGGCGTGTCGAGACGCCTCAACACGGCAAACCTGTCCGAGAACGTCGATCGCGATACGGTTGAGCACGCCATGGAGTCAGGCGTGGAATGGGGTAACGGCTTCACGCAGTTCCCCGCCACCTTTACGGTTGACGAGGCGGATCAGCGCACGGGCGTGGTAGAGGTTACGGTTGTGGATACCGATTCGCGAAACGAGCTGGAGATGCTTTCGAACTCGCAGATCCAAGCCGCTGCGCTGGCGACCAACGCCCTGCTTAACGATAAGATCGACCGCGTGGTGTATAACGTGTGCGCGCTGGTGAATCGTGCGGGCGATTTCCAGCATGATTCTTTCTTTGGGTTTCTCCCGGCCAAGGGAACGCGCCGCGCAGTGCTGACTTTCATTTGGACCAAGAGCGTCTCGAGCTATTCCAACTACATTGACTGGGAGCTCAAGATTGTGGGCATGGACGATCAGACCGCTCAGAAGATTCAGGAGCAGGTCAATTCTGTCAGCGCGTTGATTGAGAGCTCTGAGATCGCGCAGAACAAAGTCGAGGAGGAGCGCGAGGAGATGCAGCGCGAAAAGATGCTGCATGGCTCTGAGATCTTTACCGGCGGCAAACGCGAGAAGAGCATCGAGAGCGTTTTGCCGCCTGAGAAATAAGGCTGCTTCTGCTTATTGTCCTTGCGTAAGTTTGCCAACGGCTCGTTCTTGGACAGCGGGGATTCTGACGCTGGGGGCAGCCCAGCGGAAAGACATAGGAAAAAAGAGGGCCCGCACGCTGGGTACGGGCCCCTGTCAAGAATCGTTGCGCAATAAGCGCTATGCGAGAAGGTTCGCCACTTTGCCCAGCGTGGGCTCGAAGGAGACGCCGCGCACCTCAAAGTCAGGCTGCTCGCGGGTGACGCGCATTGCGTCGCGAACAAGCTCGCCTGCGAAGTCGACGGCGTCGTGGAGGCTGCGGCCGGTGTAGATGGCGGCGCATAGAGCGCTCGCGAACAGGTCTCCGGTGCCGTGCAGCATATACGGAAGCAGCTCGCTTTGCACCTCTTCGATCTTTCCGCCGTCCTGGGCGCTTGCCAGGTAGTTGCGGATGATACCTTCGTCCTCATGGACTACGCCCTTGATGACCACGCTCTTTGCACCCATCTCAAGCAGGGCGTCGACGTTTTTCTGGACAAACGCCTCGTCGACATCCTGACCTTGATAAGGAATACCGGTAAGAATGGAGGCCTCGGTAAGGTTGGGCGTCAGCACATCGGCGCCGTCGACTAGGCCTGCCATGGCTTCGCAGAGCTCATCGGTGTACGTGGGGTACTTGACGCCTCCGTCGCCCATGACCGGGTCGACAATGCGCAGGGCGCTTGGATACTCCTTGTACAGACGCTGGATCACCGCAACCTGATCGGCGGAGCCCAAAAAGCCGGAGTACACGCCGTCAAGGTCGATGCCCTCTTGCTTCCAAGCGTCCAGGTAATCATTGAGGATTTCCGTGGTGTCATGCATGTAGAATACGGGAAACTTGGTGTGCGCGGAGAACAGGGCCGTTGGGACGGGGCACACATCGATGCCTGCGGCCGAAAGCACGGGAATGGCAACGCCAAGAGAGCATTTGCCATAGCCGCACATGTCGTGCACGGCGGCAACGCGCGGAATGTAGCTTCCGCTTCGCGTATACAGGATTGCAGATGTAGAGCTGGGAGTGGATTGAGACATGATCATGCCTTCTTTCTTTTCCGCGGACTTATGGACCAGCGTACAAAGCGACAAGATAGCACGATTGAGAAAAAAAGAAACCGTTTCACCCACCTGAAACAAAACGCAGCTGCCTGCCATGGATTTTGAATGGACCGTATCGATGGACGGCAGGTGCGCGGACGCGACGCAAGCGCCATTGCGTTTGGTAATACGTATAAATGTTTCAGATATATATCAAAATTTGGATAATCTTACATGTCCTCTCTTTTGGACGAGAAAAGATTTAAAATACCCCAGACCTTATAGGCCTTTAAGTCGGTACAGAGAGACCGAAAAGGAGTGGAAATGAGGGTAAACAACGCTTCCGCGGCGGCAGAATCTGTCACCCCGCTTGCCCAGCGTATGCTCGCGTCGACGAGCAAGGGAGAGTCCGTCCCCGCCGTTCTCATGCTCGAGGACGGTACCGTCTTTTATGGTCGAGGCTGCGGTGCCAAGGGCTCCGCGGTGGGCGAGGTATGCTTCAATACGTCGCTCGAGGGTTACTTCGAGGTATTGACAGACCCTTCCTACGCTGGTCAGATTATCACCATGACCTATCCCCAAATTGGTAACTACGGCATTGATTTGGACGATGCCCAGCTTTCGTGCGCGCCCGGTGCGTCTTCTCGCCCCGCGCTGCGCGGTATGGTAGTTCGCGACATGTGCCACACGCCGTCCAACTGGCGTTCTTCCGTAAGCGTGCCGGATTACCTTAAGCAGCGCAATATCGTTGCCATCGAGGGTATCGATACGCGCGCGCTGGTGCGCCATCTGCGCGATAACGGCTCTCAAAAAGGCATTGTTTCTACAGAGACCCTTGATTTGGACGAGCTCCGCGCGCAGCTAGACGAGGCGCCCGACCTGGTTGGCCAGAACTTTGTAGAGAGCGTAAGCTGCAACGGCATCTACAGCTTCGGCGTCGCCAACCTGCCCGCGGCCCACTCTTTCGCAGACGCTCCCGCCCCGGCTTCCCGTCATCGCGTGGTCGCCTACGACTGCGGCATCAAGCGTGGCATTCTTGAGGGCCTGGTGCGTGCCGGCTGCGACCTCACCGTGGTTCCGTGGAACACCCCGGCTGGGGACGTGCTCGCCCAAAACCCGGACGGCGTCTTTCTTTCCAACGGGCCTGGCGACCCCGATGCGGTCGAGGGCACTTACACGCAAGTAAAGAAGCTGCTTGGCAAGGTGCCGGTGTTCGGCATCTGCCTGGGCCACCAAATGATCAGCCTGGCTTGCGGCGCTCAGATCGAAAAGCTCAAGTTTGGTCACCGCGGCGGCAACCAGCCCGTTATGAACCTGGTGAGCGGTCGCGTTGAGATCACCGCGCAAAACCACGGCTTTGGCCTGGTATGGGATAGCCTGGGCGAAATAGTGCCGGAGCTTTCCGGTGGCTATGATCAGCATCCGGCAGACGGCGATCTGCGCTTCTGGGTCCGTGCCGGCGTGGCCCCCGTGGTGCGCAATGAGCAATTTGGCCTCATCCGCCTTACGCACGTGAACCTCAATGACGGAACGGCGGAGGGCATCCAGCTGCTGGACGTCCCGGCGTTCTGCGTGCAGTACCACCCCGAGGCCGCACCCGGACCCACCGATGCCCACTACCTGTTCACCGCGTTCGCCCACCTTATGGATGGCGATCAGGATTACCTGAATATCGATATCGCTGCCGACCGCCTCGCTGGTTGGAACTTCGCCGAGGAGGTCTCCCATGCCTAAACGTACCGACATCAAGCGCATCCTGGTCATCGGCTCCGGCCCCATCGTCATCGGCCAGGCGTGCGAGTTCGACTACTCCGGCGCCCAGGCATGCAAGGTGCTCAAAGAGGAGGGTTACGAGGTCATCCTCGTCAATTCCAACCCCGCCACCATCATGACCGACCCCGGTTTGGCGGACCGCACCTATGTCGAACCCATCACCCCGGAGTTTATCGAGCGCGTTATCGAGCGCGAGCACCCGGACGCCCTGCTGCCCACTCTGGGCGGTCAAACCGGCCTTAACGCTGCCGTCGACCTGGCGAAGTCCGGTGCGCTCGAGCGCCACGGCGTCGAGATGATCGGCTGCGACCTTGCCGCTATCGAGCGCGGCGAGGACCGCAAGCTTTTCAACGAGGCTATGGACGAGATTGGCCTGGAGGTCGCTCGTTCCGGCTATGCTTATTCGGTCGAGGATGCGCTGGCCATCGTCGAGCGCGTCGGCTACCCCTGTGTGCTGCGCCCCAGCTTCACCCTGGGCGGTGCCGGCGGCGGTATCGCGCATGATGAGGCAGAACTCATCGAGATCGTGAGCCAGGGCCTGGAGCTCTCTCCTGCGGGCGAGGTGCTGGTCGAGGAATCCATCATCGGCTGGAAAGAGTACGAGATGGAGGTCATGCGCGATCACGCTGGCAACGGCATCATCGTGTGCTCCATCGAGAACCTGGACCCCATGGGCGTGCATACCGGCGATTCCATCACCGTCGCTCCCGCGCAGACTCTTTCGGACCTCGAGTACCAGCGCATGCGCGTCGCGTCGCTCGCTATCCTGGAGAAGGTCGGCGTCGAGACCGGCGGTTCCAACGTTCAGTTTGCCGTCAACCCTGAAAACGGCCGCCTCATCGTCATCGAGATGAACCCCCGCGTAAGCCGCAGCTCCGCGCTTGCCTCCAAGGCCACCGGCTTCCCCATCGCCAAGGCCGCCGCGCGCCTGGCCGTGGGCTATACGCTGGACGAGATCGTCAACGACATCACCCGTGCCACCCCGGCTTGCTTCGAGCCCTCCATCGATTACTGCGTGGTCAAGGTTCCGCGCTTTGCCTTTGAGAAGTTCAAGGGCACCGATACCACGTTGACCACCCGCATGAAGGCGGTTGGCGAGGTCATGGCCATCGGCCGTACCTTCGAGGAGTCCTTTGGCAAGGCCATGCGTTCGCTTGAGGACGGACATGTGGGCCTTCTTTCCTCTGGTCGCGATGATCTGTCCGCTTTGGCGGACGAGGAGATCGAGCAGGGCGTCGCAACCCCTACCGAGCACCGCATCTTCTACGTGGCCGAGGCGCTCCGCCGCGGCTGGACCACGGAGCGCGTGCATGGCATCACCGGCATCGACCCGTGGTTCATCGACCGCATCGCCGACATGATGGCCGTGCGCGAGCAGATCCGCGGCCTTCGCGTAGAGGACATCGATGCCGACTCCATGCGCCTGCTCAAGCAGTACGGCACGTCCGATGCGGAAATCGCCATGCTCACCGGCAGCGACGAGCGCTTTGTTCGCGCGTACCGCAAGGGCCAGGGCGTAGTGCCTAGCATGAAGACCGTCGATACCTGCGCGGCAGAGTTTTCCAGCGCTACCCAGTACCACTACAAAACCTATGAGAACCTGGTCCGTCCCGGTATGGATGCCAAGAAGGGCGTTGCCGAGGACGAGGTGGCTCCCTGCGACAAGCCCAAGGCGATGATCCTGGGTGCCGGCCCCAACCGTATTGGCCAGGGTATCGAGTTCGATTACTGCTGCGTGCACGCGAGCTACGCGCTGGCGGCCCAGGGGTATGAGACCATCATGGTCAACTGCAACCCGGAGACCGTCTCCACCGACTACGACACGTCTGATCGCCTGTACTTCGAGCCGCTCACCTATGAGGACGTTATGGACGTCATCGACGTGGAGCGCCCGGACGGCGTGGTGGTGACCCTGGGCGGACAGACACCGCTCAAGCTCGCCCGCCTGCTGGTTGAGTCCGGCGTCAAGGTAATGGGAACCCAGCCCGACGCCATCGATTTGGCCGAGGATCGCGAGCGCTTCAGCGCCGTGCTGGATAACCTTGGCATCATGTACCCGCCCGCGGGCATGGCGACCTCGTTTGAGGAGGCGGAGCAGGTCGCGGCGCGCATTGGCTACCCGCTGCTGGTGCGTCCCAGCTACGTGCTGGGCGGTCGCGGCATGATGATCGCCTACGATTCCACGCACCTGCGCGAATACATGGCAGAAGCCACGCGTATCTCGCCTGACTATCCGGTCTACCTGGACCGCTTCTTGGAGGGCGCCATCGAATCCGACGTCGATGCCCTGTGCGACGGCGAAGAGGTCTACATCGGCGGCATTCTGGAGCACATCGAGGAGGCCGGCATCCACTCCGGCGACTCGGCTACGTGCATCCCGCCCTTCTCGTTCTCAAGCTCGCTGCAGGACAAGCTGCGCGACACCACGCGTCGCATTGCCCTGGCTTTGGGCGTGCGCGGCCTGGTAAACGTGCAGTACGCCATCAAGGGCGAGACCGTCTATGTTATCGAGGCCAATCCCCGTGCCAGCCGCACGGTGCCCTTTATCTCCAAGGCCACCGGCGTGCCGCTGGCCAAGGCCGCCGCGCGCATTATGGCGGGCGAGAAGATCGCAGATCTCAACCTGCCGTCTGATGAGCGCGATATGGACTGGTTCTGCATGAAGGAAGCCGTCATGCCCTGGGGCCGCTTCCCCGGCGCCGAGGTTGTGCTTGGTCCGGAGATGAAGTCCACGGGCGAGGTCATGGGCATTTCTCGCAGCTACCCGCAGGCATACGCCAAGACGCAGCTGGCTATCGACTACCGCCTGCCCACGCCGGAGGACGGCAAGGTCTTTATCTCTGTGTGCGACCGCGACAAGCGCCATATTCTGTCCGTGGCGCGCATCCTGCACTACCTGGGCTTCAAGATTTGCTCTACGCAAGGAACGGCGCGCGTGCTTCGCGGCGGCAACGTCCGCTGCGAAGTGGTCGAGAAGATCAGCGGCGCTCATCCCAACGTGGGCGACATGGTCGCCAACGGCGAGATCGCGTTCATGATCAACATCCCTTACGGACCCGGCTCGCGCGGCGACGGCTACCTGCTGCGCACCGAGGCGGTTCGCCGCGGCGTCACCTGCGTGACCGCGCTTTCCGCCGCCAACGCGTTTGTGGCCGCTCTTGAGGCCGAGCGCGAGAGCCGTCTGGGCGAGGTTGAGGACGATGGCATGAACGTCATCGCTCTGCAGGATTTGCCCCAGCACGAGCTGTAAGTAGCACTTGATGGCCATCCGCACGGGTGGCTTGTAGACTCCTACAACAAAGCCCCTGTTTTCCAGATGCTTCTTCAGCATTTGGGAGGCGGGGGCTTTTCGCATGCTCTCGAACGAATGAATGAAAAAAGCCCGGCCACCCCACGTCGAGGGGCAGCCGGGCCTAGCCATCGTCCAAAAACGCTACTGAGCGTCTTGCGGCACAGGTGAATCCACGCGGCTGGAGGAATCCGGGTGGATGGTCATGGTCTGGAAGCGGTGCGCCATGTACTCGTTATCAAAATACTCGGCGTAGAACTCTTCAACGGGGGAGCTTGGCGCCAGCCCGCTTTCACGGCAGAACCAGCAGTCCAGCGACTGCAGCGTCATAACGCCGTTGACCAGCATAAGGACGGTGGCAACGGTGGTAAGCGAGTAGCGCATCTTCCAGGGGATAAGGTTGATGACCTTGAGCAGGTGCGGCAGGCACAGCTTGATCCAGAACAGGCCCAGTATGCCCCACATGATCATGAAGGGGGTAGAGGTGCGGCCCTGGAAGAAGATCGCCATGGGGTCTGGTATGCCGGGCAAGAGCTCGTAGGAGTAACTCCATGCAATGGCGCCAAAAGAGGTTTGCATCCACCAGCTCACCGCGGCTTCGAACACGCCGCCAATGACGGCGCTAACCAAGAAGATGATGAGGAAGTTCTTTTTATAGAAGCGGTTGAGGGCCACCGTAAGAAGCACGGCGCCAAAGCCGTAGATGGGGCTAAAGGGACCAAACAGCAGGCCCGCGCGGTCCTGGTAGACGCCGGGGTCAACCCAAACCATATGGAAGATGATCTCGATAATAAGGCCTAGCACGCAGCAGACCATAAAGACCCAAAAGAGGTTGAAGAAGTTGAGTTTGATGTAGCCCTCGCCGGTGAGGTCTCGTCCCAGCATGCCTTTTTCTGCTGCCTCGCGGTCCTCAAGGTCGCGTAGGCGGCGCTGCAGGTCGCGCTCTTCGCGCAGGGTGGGATCGATGGTGGCGGAAAGCGCGGTCAAAATGGTTAGCTGTACGGCGGGACGAATAAGGTGCACGCCAATACCTTGCAGCATGATACCGATCAGGATCTGGCCAACGGTCATGACGATGAGCGCGTAGGCCCACCGGCCCGCATCGCGGCGGTAGCTCTTGATAAGCGTCCAGCCAAATAGAATCAGGGCGACGGAAGCGACAAACGCCAGGATGGAGCCTATGACCGTCATGGTCACCGTAAGCGTGAGGTTGGTGCCTATAAGCACGCCTTCCTGACCCAGCGCAAGGCGATAGACCATAACGCCAAAGTACGCGCCCATAAGCGGCAGCGAAATGATGCCGTCCAGCGCGCACAGAGCTCCGTATACGCGGATGATTAGCGGAATGGTCTTGCGTTGTTCCACGGTGGGGTTTTGGGGGTCAAGATCGTTGCCCGGCAGGCCGTAGTCTGTCCGCGCGGCTTCGATGGAGTCGCTCGAGGTGCTCACAGAGGTGCTCCTTGTTTTGATGCGATGATTGATAACTCGAGGAATTCTACCCGTTTTGCATAGCGTGTACTCTACATTTAGCCTTGCCTGTGGGGTGGAATGCATCACGTACGCTGTTGGAAGGGCGCTAGTCGGTATACTGAAGGGGTTGAAGAAGCTGTCTGTCGACACCGTCTATTGGGAGGCACCATGGCCGAGAATACCGAGAAGACCCCGCTTGTTGGAATCATCATGGGCTCTAAGTCCGATCTGCCCGTTATGGAGGGCTGCACCGCTGAGCTGGAGCGCCTGGGCGTTCCCTACGAGCTGGTTATCGCCAGCGCACACCGCACGCCCGACAAGGTGCACCAGTGGGCGGAGACCGCGGCGGACCGCGGCATCAAGGTGATTGTCGCCGCCGCCGGCAAGGCCGCGCACCTGGGCGGCGTGGTCGCCGCCTTTACCCCGCTGCCGGTTGTGGGCGTTCCCATGAAGACGAGCGATTTGGGCGGCATGGACTCCCTGCTCTCCATGGTGCAGATGCCCTCCGGCGTGCCCGTTGCCTGCGTCGCCATCAATGGAGCCAAGAACGCGGCTATCTACGCCACGCAGATTCTGGGTGCCACCATGCCCGAGTATCGCGAGGCGATCGTCAACCTCAAAAACGAGATGGCTCAGGCCTAGCATTCTCGCCCTCTGTAAGCGCGGTGCATCAGCGATGGTGCGCTGCGCTTTTTGCATGATAGGGAGACCTTACGTATGGCAGAAAACAACCAGCGCGACGTCGACCGCCTTGTTGCGGATCTTAGCGTATCGAGCACCCGCTCCAGCCGTGTCCGCATGGTTCCTGCGGGCGGGCACTTTGCCCAGGGCGATGGGGCCGCTGCGCCCGCGCCCACCACGGTTGGCGGCGCCGCTGCCGGTAGGCGTTTTCGCCAGCGCACCGCTATGGACGAGGAAGAGCCGCGGCCTGCCGGTGCGCGTTTTGCCGATTCACGGCCCGCTGGCGCCCGCTTTGCATCCGCGCATGTGGACGAGGGCCATGTGGGCGAGGATCAGTTGCAGGTTGCCCGTCCTGCCGGTAGCAGGTTCTCGTCTTCAAGCGGCGCCCCCGACCCCGTGTCTTCGCGCGTGCCCGCTGTCCCCAAGCACGGTGCTCCTGAAAAGCCGGATGCCGCCTCCGTCACCACAGCGGCGATCGACATCTCCGACTCCCATGCGGCGACCGAGCCTTTGTCCCATGGGTCAGAGGTCCTTGCCGCGCCCAAGCCCGCCGACACCGCAGAGTTCACCGCCGCCGCAACCGCGGCCGCTGTCACGCGTTCGCAAGCTCCCGCAGCGGAGCCTTCCGCGCGCGCCCTGGGTGGTGCGGCGACGCTTGCAAGCGGGGCGACGCCGTTGGCGCCAGCGTATTCCAAGCGGTCCTCGTCCCATGCGCCTGCAGTCAAGGGGGACCGGCGGCAAGAGAAGAGGGGCGTGAAGGGCGCTGCGAACAATGGCGTGACCGATGGGCGGGCCTCGTCCAAAAAGAAGGCGCCGCGCGGCTGGCGCGACGTGCTGCCCGTGGTGCTGATTGCTGTCGGTGTGGTCCTGCTGCTTGTCGCCGCCTTTATCTTTGTGCGCGCGCAGCTGGGGTATCGCGAGGCGCAGGTAACGTATGACCAGCTAGAGACCTATGTGGTGACCGATACCGCCGGTGATGACCTGCCAAGCGTGGATTTTGATGAGCTTGAGGCGATCAATCCGGATGTGGTGGGATGGATCTACGTGCCGGGCACGCCCATCAACTACCCGGTGGTGCAGACCACGGATAACACCACCTACCTGCGCAAGCTGTTCGACGGTACGCCCAATGGGTCCGGCACCGTATTCATGGACTGCGACGACGCCGCGCCGGGCGGCATCGACCAGCAGACCACGCTGTATGGGCACCATACGCAGGACGGCAAGATGTTCCGCGCCATCGATTATGCGCTTGACCAGGATAAATTCGACCAGATCGATGCGGTCTACTACATGACGCGCGAGGCCACCTATGTGTGCCGACCTCTCATGGATTGCCTGGTGGAGGATACCTTTACGGATGCGCGCATCGCTACGTTTGAGGACGAGGGTGCGTTCTCGAGCTATCTGACGACGATGCGAGGCATGGCTAAGGCCGTGGCGGAAGATGTGGACGAGCGCCAGGCGAGTGCGGAAAACGTGCTGACCCTGGTGACGTGTTCTGGAGAAATCATCCCCCGCACCACCCGCGCCGCCATGGTATGCACCATCGAGGAGCGGATTGATAGACTATAGCCGGTCAATAAAACTACTAACTCAATAGGTATATATCTGTTGGGAGGAACGGAAGGGAGACCCATGGCTACCATGCCCTCGATCGATGAATGGCTGCGCGAGGCTAAGCAGGACCCTGGTTTTCGCAATTGCGGCATGTACCTTGTGCATAACGGAACGGTGCGCGAGACGCCAAAAGCCAAGGCGCGCGGCATCGAGACCGACGGCGTCGCTGCGGGCGAGAAGGTTGGCGGCATGCATTTTGACTACGACGAGCAGCGCGTGCAGGCGGCCGTCGAGGAGACGCGCGCCCTGCCCGGCATTGAATACGTGCGCGTGTGGCTGAACCGCGGCGAGCTTGAGCTGGGCGACGACATTATGCTGGTGCTCATTGGCGGCGATATTCGCCCCCGCGTGATCGATGCCCTGCAGTCGCTGGTGGGCACCATCAAGAACGAATGCGTGAGCGAGGTCGAGAAGCCCGCGTAGGCCTTAAGGCAACGGCGACGCCACCGAATAGGATGACGTCGCCGTTTTGGTTGCGCGATTAGGCGGGTTGGGCACCGCTCTACTTCTTGTTGCGGTTGAAGTTGATAAGGCAGCCGTCGAGGATGATCTGGCGCTCGTCCGCGGTAAGCGGGGCCATGTACAGGTCGATGGTGCCGCTTACCTGGCCGTTGCGGATGATGTGGCCCGCAAAGCGCTCCTCGCCCGCTTCCACGGCTTTGCGCACGCCGGGGATGAAGACGTAGTCACCCACCTCGAACTGAGGGACGTTATCGGACTGCAGCGGCAGCATGCCCCAGTTGATGACGTTGGAGCGATAGCGCTTGGTTGCGTACTGCTCAACGATGTTGGCCACGCCGCCCAACACGCGCTGGCAGCTGGCGGCCTGCTCGCGGGCGGAGCCGTCGCCGGGTTTCACGGCGTAGATCATGCTGCCCATCTCGGTGTTCCCAAGCGATGCCGCGGGCTCGACCTGCTGGGCGGCCGAAAACGCGTCGGCAACCTCGGCGGCAAGCTCGCCCTCAAGACGCTGCGACTCCACGGCGGCGAACGCCTTGGCGCGACCAACGTACTCCGGGTCGCGGCGAGAGAGCGTGAACTCGGCCAAGCCAAGCGGGTTGGAGCGATAGGACGAGGTCTCGCCGGAGGGGATGAGCTCGTCGGTGGTGGTGACGGGGTCCATGATCTTTGAGCAGACCTGCATCAGCAGGTTCTCGCCCAAGGGCTCCATCTGCGGCCAGTCCTTGATGTTGGGGCCGTAGACCAGCGGGTCCTCCTGCTTGCCGCAACCAAAGCCGCAGAACACGCGGTTGTTGTAAGAGGTGGCATCGAACTCGTGCTCGGGAACGTCGCCCCAGCAATCCAGCGCGTCGGCCCCGGTGAGAACGCCTCCTGCGGCAGCGGTGGCGGCGATGGAACGGGCGTCCATCAGCGCCACGCCGGACATCTGGCCGTTACCGGGCTTGGAGCCCTCGCGGTTGGGGAAGTTGCGGGTGGTGTGGCGCACGGACAGGCAGTTGTTTGCCGGCGTGTCGCCCGCGCCAAAGCAGGGGCCGCAGAACGCGGTGCGAACGATGACGCCTGCCTGCATAAGGTCGTAGACGGCGCCCTTCTTGACCAGGTCTGCGAAGACCGGCTGGGACGAGGGGTAGACGGAGAGCGCGAACTCGCCGGAGCCGCAGCTCTTGCCGCGCAGCGCGTTGGCCGCCTCCATGACGTTGGTGTAGTTGCCGCCCGCGCAGCCGGCGATTACGCCCTGCTGCACGTGGATGCCGGCGTCGTCGACCTTGCTCATAAGATCCAGCGAGCCTACGCGGCCGGCGATCTTGTCCGCCGCGCGTTCGACCTCTGCCAAGATGTCGCGCGGGTTGGCGTTGAGCTCGTCGATGGTGTAGACGTTGCTGGGGTGGAAGGGCAGGGCGATCATGGGGCGGATCTTGGAGAGGTCCACGCGCACGCAGCCGTCGTAGTAGGCGACGTCTGCCGGATCAAGCTGGCGGTAATCGTCCGCGCGGCCGTGGTCGGCAAGGTAGCGACGCGTGTCGTCGTCCGTACGCCAAATGGAGGAGAGGCAGGTGGTCTCCGTGGTCATGACGTCCACGCCGTTGCGGAAGTCCGTGGTCATGGTCGCGACGCCGGGGCCCACGAACTCCATCACCTTGTTCTTGACGTAGCCGCATGAGAAGACGGCGCCGATGATGGCGAGCGCCACGTCCTGCGGGCCAACAAAGGGCTGGCAGGAACCCTCAAGGTAGACGGCGACAACATCCGGGGTGGCAACGTCGTAGGTTTGACCCAGCAGCTGCTTTACCAGCTCGCCGCCGCCCTCGCCAATGGCCATGGTGCCCAGGGCGCCGTAGCGCGTGTGGGAGTCCGATCCCAGGATCATCTTGCCGCAGCCGGCCATCATCTCGCGCATGTACTGGTGGATAACGGCCATGTGCGGGGGTACGTAGATGCCGCCGTAGTGCTTTGCCGCGGAGAGGCCAAAGAGGTGGTCGTCCTCGTTGATGGTGCCGCCGACGGCGCACAGGGTGTTGTGGCAGGTGGTGAGCACGTAGGGCATGGGAAACTTCTCAAGGCCGCTCGCCTTGGCGGTTTGGACAATGCCCACGTAGGTGATGTCATGGCTGGTGAGGCAGTCGAAGGTGACCTTGAGGCGCGACTCGTCCCCGGAGGCGTTGTGGGCCTGCATGATACCGTGGGCGATGGTGCCGCGGCGCGCTTCCTCGCAGTTGGGCACGCCGCCCGTAAGACCAATCAGTGCCTCATGGTCGTTCTGGGGTACAACGGTGGTGCCTTGTAGCAGGTAGACGCCGCCGTCATAAAGGGTTACGCCGTCCATGTCATCTCCTCGCGCAGATCCTCGTCCGCACTTTAAGCCGTATGCGTGCGGTCCGAATCGACAAAACAGTTGGTAGTCAATCATATAACGCGTTTTCGCAGCTCTTAAGCAGCCTTATGCGAATTAACGAAGATGAGCGTTTTTAGGTATGCGAGTTGCAAGGGGTGCCTAAGGGACGGGTGCGTATAATAAATGGGTATTTCTCGTCCAAGAGGCAGACAGGGGAAGATATGTCTCAAGAAACCGTCCGCGCGGCCAATATGGCCGGGACCGTTACGAGTTGCGAAGTCGACGAGCAGCTTACCGATGAACTGAATGAGGAGTGCGGCATCTTTGGCGTATGGGCGCCCGATCGCGACGTCGCCCGCCTTACGTACTTTGGTCTGCGCGCTCTGCAGCACCGCGGCCAGGAATCCGCCGGTATCGCCTCCGGCGACGGCGGCACGGTGATGGTGCGTAAGGACCTAGGCTTGGTGAGCCATGTGTTCTCCAACGCCGATATCGATGCGCTTTCCGGCCAGCTTGCCATTGGCCACGTTCGCTACGGTACCGCCGGTGCCAAGAGCTGGGAAGCCTCGCAGCCCCACCTCTCCACCATTGGCGACGTCATTGTCGCGCTTGCCCATAACGGCACGCTGGTTAACACGGACGAGCTCCGTCGCCAGCTGATTGAGCTGGGCGTTCCCTTTAACTCCAATTCTGACTCCGAGGTAGCGGTCAAGCTGATTGGCTACTTTACCCAGGAAACCCACCATCTGCGCGAGGGCATTCGCAAGACCATGGAGCTCATCCGCGGTGGTTACGCCATGGCGCTGATCAACGAGGAGGCGCTCTACGCGTTCCGCGACCCCCATGGTATCCGTCCGCTGGTGCTGGGCCGTCTTACCAGCGACGAGGGCGTGGCCGCCGCCGACGCCGCCGCTGCAGCGTCCGCTCTGCCCAGCGACGCCAAATCTGCCGACGACCTGGTTGGCGACGAGGTTGTTGCCAGCGCCGCCGGTTGGGTTGTGACGTCTGAGACTTGCGCGCTCGATATCATTGGCGCCGAGTACGTGCGCGACATCCGTCCTGGCGAGATCCTGCGCATCTCCAAGGAAGGCCTGGTCTCCGAGCAGGGAGTGCCCGCGGCCGAGAAGACCGCTCACTGCATCTTTGAGCAGGTGTACTTTGCTCGTCCGGACTCCATCATGGACGGCAAGTCCATCTACGCCTGCCGCTATGATATGGGTCGCAAGCTGGCGCTCGAGTGCCCGGTCGAGGCTGATATGGTTATCGGCACGCCGGACTCCGGCCTGCCGTCTGCCGAGGGCTACGCCTTTGAGAGCGGCATTCCCTACGGCACCGGCCTGATCAAGAACCGCTACGTCGCCCGCACGTTCATCGAGCCCACGCAGGAGCTGCGCGCCATGGGCGTGCGCCTCAAGCTCAACCCGCTCAAAGACGTTATCGAGGGCAAGCGCATTGTGGTTGTGGACGATTCCATTGTCCGCGGCACCACTATGGTGCAGCTGGTTCGCATGTTGCGCCAGGCGGGCGCCAAAGAGATTCACGTGCGCATCAACAGCCCGGAGGACATCTGGCCGTGCTTCTACGGTGTGGACACCGGCGAGCAGAGCCAGCTGATCTCCGCCACCAAGACCGTGGACGAGATCTGCGAGTTCATCGGTGCCGATACCCTGGCGTTCCTCTCCGTTGACGCGCTGCTTGAGTGCGTACCCAAGGCGGGTTACTGCACCGCGTGCTTCACGGGCGAGTACCCCGTGGCTATTCCGGAGAGCTTTGGCCGCGACAAGTTTATCGAGGGCTACGAGCCCCGTCTGCTGTCCAAGCCCGAGGCCGTCACCGGCCACTGCGTTGTCGATAAGGCGGATGACCGCAGCTGGGAAGAGGAGCATCCCGAGGAGCTGTAGCCAATAAGGATACAAGCGCCGCATGAATTGGTTTGTACGGGGCGGCGCCGGCTTGTGTCGGTGTCGCCCCAAGCACGATGTTTCCTGATGCCGTATCATGCTGTATCAGGAATTCCCTGGGTTGAAAGGAACCTGACATGGCCGACACATCCAAGCACGTTACCTACGAGGACGCCGGCGTCGACACCGCCGAGGGCGCCCGCGCCGTCGACGCGATCAAGCAGATGGTCGCGGAGACCAATCGCCCCGAGGTTGTGGGCGGCATCGGTGGTTTTGGAGGCCTGTTCTCCGCCGCCGCCCTGAAGGACATGGAGGACCCCATCCTCATCAGCGGTACTGACGGCGTAGGCACCAAGTTGGTCCTCGCCCAGCTGCTCGACCGTCATGAGACCGTTGGCCAGGACCTGGTCGCTATGTGCGTAAACGACATCCTCGCTTCTGGCGCCGAGCCCCTTTTCTTCCTCGATTACGTGGCGATCGGTCACATCGAGGCTTCCCAGATGGCCAAGATCGTCAAGGGCGTGGCAGACGGCTGCAAGCTCGCCGGCTGCGCGCTAGTGGGTGGCGAGATGGCCGAGCACCCCGGTGTCATGCGCCCCGATGACTACGATCTGGCGGGCTTTGCCGTGGGCGTTGTCGACCGCCCCAAGATGATCGACCCCGCCAACGTACAAGCTGGCGACGTGATCTTGGGTCTGCCCTCCACGGGCGTCCACTCCAACGGCTATTCGCTGGTTCGCAAGGTCATTGGCGTCGACGGCATGGTTCCGGGCACCCCCGAGGCCGAAGCCAAGCGTGCTGAGCTCGAAGTGGTCCGCGAGGATTTGGGCGGCGTTTCTTTGGCAGACGCTCTGTTGGCTCCCACCCGCATCTACGTCAAGCCCGTTTTGGAGCTGCTGCGCGGCGGGGCTCCGGTGCACGCGCTCGCGCACATCACCGGCGGCGGCATCACCGAGAATCTCGACCGCGCCCTGCCCAAGAACGTAGACGCTTTGGTGACGCGCGACGGGGACAAGATGGGCTGGTCCGTTCCCCCCGTCATCACCTACATCTCCCAGCAGGCCCAGCTTGCCCCCAACGAGGCATGCAAGACCTTCAACATGGGTGTCGGCCTGTGCATCATCTGCGCTCCCGAGGACGAGGCAAACATCGTCGCCGCGCTCGAGAACATGGGCGAGCGTCCGTTCCGCGTCGGCACCTGCGTTGAGGGCACCGGCAAGGTGGTGTACACGGATGAGCAGTAACGAGCTCACCGGCGCCGGGCTTGAGGCTGCCGGCATGAGTGAGATCGATAGCGCTGTCGCTACATCGCGCGCCGCGCAGGACGCCTTGGATAACAATGCCCTTCAGCAGGCTATTCGCGAGCGCCGCGCAGCGGGCGACGCCGCTCCCCTCAAGCTGGGCGTGCTTATCTCCGGGTCCGGCACCAACCTGCAGGCCATCATCGACCGCATCGCCGACGGAACGCTCAACGCGAGCGTGGAGCTGGTGGTTTCCAGCCGTCCGTCCGCCAAGGGCTTGCAGCGCGCCGAGAAGGCGGGCATCCAAACGCTGACGCTTTCTAAGGATGTTTACGCAGACCCGCTGGCCGCCGATGAGGTTATCGCCTTCGAGCTGTTAAAGCACCAGGTCGATTACGTTGTTATGGCGGGTTACATGCGCATGGTGCACGCACCTCTGCTCCAGCTGTTCAAGAACCGCGTGGTCAACATACATCCCGCGCTACTGCCCAGCTTCCAGGGCGCCCACGGCATCCAGGATGCATACGATCGCGGGGTTAAGGTGACGGGCGTGACCGTGCACTTCGCCAACGAGGTTTACGACCAGGGTCCCATCATCGCCCAGGAGACCGTGCGCATTGAGGAAGGCATGAGCGTGTATGAGCTCGAGGCCAATATCCATGCTGTGGAGCACGTGCTGTATCCGCAGGTGGTCGGATTGCTTTCCGCCGGCCGCGTGCATGTCGATGAGGACAACCGCGTTCAGATCTTGCCCGAGTAGCTTCTTTTTGCTTCTCGCGAGCCCCGAGCGATAGCAAAAAATAAGCGCTTTTCTGCGCCCCGTTCAATTAGGACGGGGCGCATTGTTGTCTGCACCCATAGCCGCCAGCTTCTATCGATTTTTCTGATCTTGCGTTTGGGCTTAGCGTGCAGTTCTGGCGGATAATTGCATCGATTTTGGGTTTTGCAAAGTAGAAGCTCGTGCTCGATGGAAACGTTCCAGATTAGAAAAATGCTATCAAGAACGTATACAAAGAAGGAATTCGTTCTTAATGCATTTATCCTTAAGAACTGCGCACCGCTTTTCTTTGCGCAGCTTTATGACAGCCTCTCAACGCGCATCTATCTTTCCATACAACGCAAGACGCCGTCGGTCAGGGCTTTCAATGCGCGGAGGCGAGCGGTATTTTGCCGATAGCCAAGACAAAATGAGAAACCTCGGTGGTGCTCTGTAGAAATACTGCAGAAATAGTGCTTGCGCAGGATGGATATGCGACAATCTCTGTTTACGTGCGTCGCAAAAAAAAGCGGCTCCATGCGAACCGTTTGATCGACCGTGGCGCATTGGCAAGTAATCGCGTATTCCGCCCTTAGGAAAGGGATTCGCCCATGGTGATGAAGAAGAACATGAAGATCAAGCGCGAGGAGAAGGAAGCTCCCAAGCCCACCAAGGCCGAGCGCAAGAAAGAGGCCAAGTCCAAGCTTACCAAGACCGGTAAGATCATCCTGGTCGCGATTGGCGTCGCAGCCATGCTGCTCTCCGTGACCGCTATGGCTTGCTCCGGCATCCTCAGCCAGGCAAATTCGACTGAAGAGTATCATCTCACCGGTGGCGTTGCCGCCACAATCGATGGCACCAACATTACCGAGGACACCGTCACCAAGCAGATCATGAGCACTCGCACCTCCGGCGGCTATGACGATGATGCCGCATGGGCAAGCTATCTCAAGGGCCAGGGCAAGACGCCCGAGTCCCTGCGCGAGGAGACCATCCGCTCGCTCGCAGGCAACTACCTGCTGTCCAAGGCGGTCAAGGAGTACAACATCACCGTCTCTGACGATGACGTGAACGAGTCCTTCGAGAACGCCGCCTCCAGCTACGGTGGCACCGAGGCCATGATGAGCCTGCTGAGTCAGATGGGCTATACCGAGGATTCCTACAAGGAGCAGATCAAGAGCAGCCTTGAGCAGCAGAAGTTGAAAGAAGAAGTTGCTCCTGAGAAGGAGCCCACGGACGATGAGGTCTTGACCTACTTCAACGACAACGTTTCCACCTACAACGACGCCCGTCGTTCCTCCAACCTCCTGATCAAGGTTGATTCGGACGCTTCCGATGAGGATAAGGAGAAGGCAAAGGCCACCGCGCAGGAGGCTCTGGACAAGATCAACTCTGGCGAACTCTCCTTCGAGGACGCTGTCGAGGAGTATTCCGAGGACACCGGTTCCAAGGACGATGGCGGTGACGTGGGCTGGGACAAGCTCACCAGCTTTGTCACCGAGTATCAGGATGCTCTGAGCGCCCTGTCCAAGGATCAGATCAGCGGCATCGTCGAGACCACCTACGGCTATCACATCATCAAGTGCACCGACTACTTCCATGTGGACGAGAAGGCCGATTCCATCGATCAGATTCCCGCCGAGATCAAGGACGCGATCGTCTCGAGCCTCAAGAGCTCCCAGGTCGACCAGGACTACAGCGCTTGGCTTGAGGAGTACATCGACAAGAACGATTTCAAGATCAACGCTATGCCGGCAGATGTTCCCTATAATGTGGACATGAACGCTGCTGATTCAAGCGACGCCGACAGCAGCGATGACTCCAGCAGCGATGCCGATGCCAATAGCGGTTCGGCCGAGTAAAACCGCTCACGTCGTCGAGCCTTGTTGCACAAGATCGGTTGATACATAGAACGTGCGCCGCGTCCTGCTCAGTGCGGGCCGCGGCGTTTTTACAAGCGCCTCCGCGCGCGAGATTGGAGAGACATGACTAACGAAGAGCTGCATGCGCAGATGGTCGCGGCGATGAAGGCCAAGGACAAGACCCGTCTGTCCATCATTCGCCAGGTTATGGCCGAGGTTAAGAACATCGAGGTCAACGAGCGTCGCGATGTTACCGAGGAAGACGTCAACAGCATGATCAAGCGCCTGATCAAGCAGACCAGCGAGACGCTTGAGATGTCCAAGCAGGCCGGCAACAACCAGGAGCGCACCGACGTCCTGACCCAGCAGGTCGAGATCCTCGAGTCCCTGCTGCCCGAGCAGGTAAGCGGCGATGCCCTGGTTGCCCTGATCGAAAAGACCATCGCCGAGGTCGGTGCCGAGTCCCGCAAGGACATGGGTCGCGTCATGGGCGCCCTTAACGCTGCTACCGGCGGAAACTTCGACAAGGCTGCTGCCGCCAAGGAGGTTGGCGCTCGCTTGTCCTAAGCGTTTCTTGGACGAGGAAACGGGGCCGTTCGCATTTCAAGCCCAGGTGTGTTCGGTGCGCGTCGCGCACTTCGAGGCATCGGAGCTTGGGGGCGGGCGGCCCCTTCTTGTTGGGGCTCGGTTGCGGGGCTGCATAGTTTCAAGGTTGTTCACAGAGCCATATGAGGCGTCGGCACCAAGGTTATCTGTGGTGAAACCTGCGGTTTCTTCATGGGACTGCTGGCGCAGTATGGATAATGCACCCTACAATAGGGAATAGACTATGGACAAATCCAACTAATTGCCTGGTTAGTATTGGATAATCTACGCGCTGTACTCTAAAGGGCTTTCGTAAAGGATAGGTTACTAGGCCGTTGCAAAGCCTTAACCGCACTAAACGTGCAGGAGATACATTAGTAGAATAAAGCACAGCCAAACGCTCGGTCCTCGAGCGTTGCATTGGCAGTATGGAGGGGAAACATCTATGGCCGATATGATTCAGATCAAAGGCTTGAACAAGTACTTTGGCGACCTGCATGTCCTCAAGGACGTTAACCTCAACGTCAAGGAGGGCGAGAAGCTGGTCATCATCGGTCCGTCCGGCTCCGGCAAGTCCACGCTCATTCGCTGCGTCGACTTCCTCGAGGAGCCCACTACCGGCGAGGTGGTCATCGACGGCACCGTGCTTACCAAGAAGAACCACCTGGAGATGGCTCGTAAGTACAGCTCCATGGTGTTCCAGCAGTTCAACCTGTATCCCAACATGACCGTGCTGGGCAATCTCACGTTGGCGCCCATCAAGCTCCAAAAGAAGAGCAAGGAGGAGGCCAACAAGATCGCCATGGCCGCCCTCGAGCGCGTTGGCCTGGCAAACAAGGCCGGCGAGTACCCCCAGAACCTCTCCGGTGGCCAGCAGCAGCGCGTCGCCATCGCCCGCGCCCTTTGCACCAAGCAACCCATCATCCTCTTCGACGAGCCCACCTCCGCTCTGGACCCCGAGATGGTCCAGGAGGTCCTCGACGTTATGATCGAGCTGGCGCAGGAGAACATCACCATGATGTGCGTCACGCATGAGATGGGCTTTGCCCGTCAGGTTGCCGACCGCGTCATCTTTATGGACGATGGTCAGATCCTGGAAGAGGGCACGCCCGATCACTTCTTCGAGAATCCGCAGAACCCTCGCTGCAAGGACTTCCTCGCCAAGATCCTGCACTAACCCGTGCAAGTGGATCTCACTCGGTTTCCACCAACAGTTATCAGTCGCATGCCGCCCGCGCGGTTGGCACGCGAGCGTAGTACCAATGGAAGGGGTACCACCATGGATATGAATCGTCGTCAGTTTATTCAGGTATTCGGCCTCGCCGCCCTGGGCATCGCCGGCGCCGGCTCCCTTGCCGGTTGCGGCGGCAACGCAAGCTCCGGTTCCTCTGACACGTCCTCCAAGCTCGAGGCAATCAAGAGCCGCGGCAAGCTTAAGGCCGGCGTTAAGAAGGACGTCATCGGTTACGGTTACCTCAATACCGCTACCAACGAGTACGAGGGTCTCGAGATCGACCTGTGCTACCAGATCGCCGCTGCCGTCCTGGGCGTCTCCTATGATGAGGCCAAGGAGCAGAAGCTGGTCGAGTTCACCGACGTCACGCCTAAGACCCGCGGTCCGCTGATCGACAACGACCAGCTCGACATCATTTGCGCTACCTACACCATCACCGACGAGCGCAAGAAGAGCTGGGACTTCTCCACGCCCTACCGCACCGACCACGTGGGCATCCTGGTCAAGAAGGCCGCCGGCATGAAGTCCATGGCCGACCTCGACGGCAAGATCATCGGCGTCTCCCAGGGCTCTACCACCAAGGACATGGTTCTGGGCATGCTCAAGGACCAGGGCGTCGACGCCACCCCCAGCTTCCAGGAGTTCCCGGATTACCCGTCCATCAAGAGCGCCCTGGACGCCGGCAACATCGACGCGTTCGCCATGGACCGCTCCACCCTCAAGGCCTACACCACCGAAGACTGCGAGCTGCTCCAGCCCGAGATCGAGTTTGGCGCCCAGGATTACGGTATCGCTACCAAGAAGGGTTCCGACCTTTCCAAGACCGTCGACGATACCGTCAACGAGCTGCTTGAGAACGGCTGGCTGGACGAAGAGATCAAGGCTTGGGACCTGCTCTAATTAGCTTATTTGGACGAGGGGCCCTTGCCGCGCATCGCATATGACGGCACGTCCGCCGTGATTTCGGCGCGCTCGCAATCTGCTCGTCCGCAAACACGGTGCGCCCGGGTGGAGCCATCTGCCCGGGCGCTCAGTACGATAATGGCACGTTGGAAGGATCTATATGCTAGAGGGACTCCTCGATCCCGCGCGATGGGAGTTGACATTTGCCGAGAGCGGTCCGCTGTGGGAGGGCTTCGCCTTTACCCTGCAGGTGGTCATCGCCGGCTTGCTGCTCTCCCTTGTGTTGGGAACCATCTTGGGCGTGTTCTCCACCACGCGCTCGCGCATCCTGCGCGCAATCAGCCGCGTGTACGTTGAGTTCTACCAGAACACCCCGCTGCCGGTGCAGGTGTTCTTCATGTACATGGCCGGCCCGCAGATCCTGCAGGCCATCACCGGCGCCGCCATGCCCGTGCGAATTCCCGCGTTTGTCCTGGGCTTCATGGGCGTGGGCCTGTACCACGCGGCATACATCGCCGAGGTCATCCGCACCGGTATCGAAGCAGTTCCGCGCGGACAGATGGAAGCGGCGCTGTCGCAGGGCTTCACCCGCGTGCAGGCGTACCGCTACGTGATCTTGCCCCAGACGTTCAAGATCATCCTGCCGCCGCTGTGCAACCAGGCGCTCAACCTGGTTAAGAACAGCTCCGTCCTGGCGCTCATCGCCGGCGGCGACCTTATGTACAACGCGGACAACTTTGTTTCCACGTACGGCTACCTGCAGGGCTACATCCTGTGCTGCTTCATGTACTTCATCATCTGCTTCCCGCTGGCAATTCTTGTCCAGTACCTGGAGCGCCGCTCCAAGCAGCGCCCGCGCGCCAAGGTGATTCCCGGCATTACGCCCGATCCTGCAAAGGAGGCGTAATTCATGGAACTGTTCAACGCCGCCAACATGACGTTCATCATGAACGGTTTCTTCAAGACCATTCAGATATCCGTTCTCGCTATCATCTTCTCGCTCATCCTGGGCACCATCCTGGCCATGGTCAAGCAGTACTGCACCGGCAAGCTGCGTCCCTTGTCTTGGATAGTCAGCGCCTACATCGAGCTGTTCCGCTGCACCCCAAACCTGCTGTGGATCCTCTTTATCTACTTCACGGTCAAGGGCTCAGACGTCTTCATCTCCGTCCTGGCATTCACCATCTTCACCTCTGCCGTCATGGCAGAGATCGTCCGCGGCGGATTCAACTCCATCCCCGCCAGCCAGTTCGAGGCAGCGCGCAGCCAGGGCTTTGGCTTCTTCGCCACCATGCGCTACATCATCTTGCCTCAGACGTTCAAGACCATCATCCCGGCGCTCTTCAGCCAGTGCACCACGGTGATCAAGGACAGCTCGTACCTGGCCGGTGTCAACGTGGCCGAGTTCATGTACACCACCAAGGTAGTTATGGCGCAGACCACCAACTTGGGCCAGGTGCTCATGCTCTACGGTTTTGTGTTCGCGTTGTACTTCGCCCTCAACTTCAGCATCTCGCTGCTGGTGCGCGCATACCAGCGTCGCGTGGTCGCTGCATAGCCGCTGAATCGGCATAGTTCTCTTTACGGGCGCGGACGATGAGCCACCGGGCAATCGCTTCGCGCCCGCTGCGTAAAATGCGCTAGACTCGATGTGGACGAGAAGCCATTCGGGCAAGCGTCCAGCAGGGTACTTGTACGCTCACTATCTAAGGAGCTTTCCATGGGACTCATCAAGCAGGCAATCGAGGCGCGTGTGGCCGCTGAGGCTGCAGAGCGCGCGGGCCAGCCCGTCGTTATCACCATCGCTCGCGACTTTGGCGCAGAGGGGCATGAGATAGGCAAGATGCTGTCCACCTTGCTGGGCATTCCGCTGTATGACAACGAGCTGCTGGTGCGTTCCGCCATGCGCGCGGGCGAGTCCGTTGACAAGTTGGCCGCTTATGACGAGCGCATGGCTGCGGAGTTCATGGCGTTTCTGCCCGATCGCGTGGATTCGCGCACGCTGTCCGACAAGCTGTTCCGTAGCATGTCGCAGGTAATCTTGGATCTGGGTGCCACCGAAAGCTGTATTATCGAGGGCCGTCTGTCCGACTACCTGCTGCGCAACAACCCCAACCACATCGCTGTGTTGGTGACCGCCCCGTTCGACGAGCGCGTGGAGATCGTCCGCAAAAAGCGCGGCCTTAACAAGCGCGAGGGCGCCAAGCTGGTGCGTGAGATGCAGAAGGCGCGCGAGACCTTTTACAAGCGCTACTCTGCCGGCAAGTGGAAGATGACCGATGGCAAGGACATTGTGGTCAACCGCGCCAAGCTGGGCCGCCAGGGTTGCGTGGACGTAATCGCCGCTGCCTACAACGCTAAGCTGCGCGAGCTGGGCATCTATGAGGAAGAGGCCGCCCGCGCGGTGAAGGAAGCCGCAGCCGCCGCTCCGCTCAACGTTGAGGCAACGGTTGAGGACGCCGTTGCGTCCAGGTAGGCTTTGGACAAGGCTTCTCAGAAGCGATCAACTTCTCAGTAGCGATTTTTAATGCTGTCCAGCACAAAGCGGTTTAAGTACAGGCTGAACAAGCAGGCTTCAAGGCGCGTTCGCAATAGCGGACGCGCCTTTTCTTAAGTGCTTGCTTTTCTAGCCGTCTAGGATACAAGCGGTGAATTTTCCTACCCCGCCCCCGCCCGCTGAAGGGTACACATCAGTCGAATTTGACAATCTGGATCTAACTCCGGCTCTTTCTTTTTTGTTCATATGGACGTTGTGGTCAGCGCGAGCAAATCTATCAGCATGGGCCCCTGTGAAATACGAGGAAACCCAGTGTGTTACGCGGGCGCCAGTCGTGATGTGGGCGGTCAGGGGCAATGAGAGGTCGGAGGCGGCGGAAGGTTAGAGGCAATGGAAGGCTGGGGGAATTGGTCGAAATGGCGCGGCCGCCGCAGTAGTTGCCACCCCAAAGCATTGCTTGCCCTGCCCAACAGGTTCACGTAATCAGTCCTCCCTGGTAGGTGAATACTAATACCAGTTAGAATAAAACTGCTGCATCCACCAGCAAAAAAGGGTTTCAAAAAGCTGAGATTGTATTCTGGTTGTAACCACTTATAGAGGAATTAAGCCCGCTCACCTAAGAATTGCCTACTGTCGGGGGGGGGGGGGGATATTCGAATGCCGTATTCTCTCACCAACTATTGGAGGATTCTGCCTTGACCGCGTGGTTGGGGCAGAGTTTCGGGCGAGTTGGCCCTTACCAATCGAAAGGAGAATTATGGCTAAAGAATGGCTCAAACGCTGTTGCGTGGGGGCGATGACCGCGGTCTTGACCGTATCATCGCTACCCATGGCAGCGTTCGCAAAAGAGGGAGGTGTGGAGTATTCGGGCGGTGCGGTAACCGTAAACGTGGATAACGGTACGGCGACCATTGGCAACGGCGCGATCTCCCGATCCTTCAGTTTTGCCGACAACCATCTTGAGACCACTGAGATCAACAACAAGCGCGCGAACGAGAAAATGCAACCTGGCGAGGGCAGCGAAGAGTTCATCATCAAGCGAACCAAAGAGGACCACGCCTACCAGAGGCCAATCGATCAAAAGGGCTGGACGGTCAAGGCGGACTCTGAGGAAAAGAATGGCGAAACAAGCGCTAAGAGCGGTCCGGCAAGCTGCATGATTGATGGCAATCCGGATACGTATTGGCATTCTCAGTACACGGATAAGCCTGGTCATAAGCTGGATGCAAATAAGATTCCCAGTTATCCGCATTACATTACGCTCACTATGCCGGAAGAGACAACGTTCAAGAGCTTTAGCTACGACCCGCGTGGGGCGAGCGCCAACGGCAACATCAAGGGATACGAGCTGTATGTAAGCAATGCCCTCACTTGCCCCGAGACTCCCGTTGCGAGCGAAGTTGCAGATGAGAACGCCCAGGAAGCTGCACCGGAGTCCGGTCAGACCGGATACGCTGGCTGGACAAAAGTTGCTGAGGGCGAGTTCGATTATTCGAGCAACGGCGGCGACCCCAAGTATGTGAACATCAAGGACGAGAATATCGCTTCATGCGAGAACGTCCACCATGTAATGCTTGTTGCCACTTCTGCAGTGAAGACCGGCGATGATGGTAAATATGCTGCTTGCGCCGAACTCGACTTTTATGCGGACAAGTGGGTCAAGCCCACTGGCGAGACGCCGATGCTTCTCAAGTCGAGCGAGCTCACCCTTGATGGCGATCCCACGTATACCGATACCAATGCCGTTATCAACGGCAAGCAGAAAACTGGTAAGAAGCTTTCCTTCAAATTCAAACCTAAAGAGTATAACGGCGCAACGTACAGCATTACCGAGAACGTGGTGATGTACGAGGGCGACCATTACATGCGCAAGTTCCTGGAGATCTCTGTTCCCCAGCAGGACGCGCTGGATGCTGAGATTGACTACATCGACCTTGAGTCGATCGACGTGTCGGCCGTTGCCGAGAATGAAACCTGGACCATTCCGACCAACAAGGGCGGCATTGTCCGCATGCCCAAAGAGCGCGCCAACCTTGGTCAGCCGTTCTACGCCAATGCCATGTTCTTTGGTTGCGAATTCCCCGCTACCGATACCCAGATAGAAGAGGTCGACGGGAAGAAGATTGGCCGTCCGCGTTACTACACGGGCAAGACCATGGATCGACTCGCCGAGGATAACCAGGCATCGCGTGGTGATGACGGTGCGATTCACTACAACACGTGGCAGACGGTTGTGGGCGCCGCTCGCAGCACTGATTACCGCGTTGTCCAGGCTGATTTCTTCGACTATATCGATGACATCTCGGTACCTGCGGAGTTCCGCATTCAGTACAACTCTTGGTATGACAACGAGAAGAATATTTCTGACGATAACATCTTGAGCTCTTTTATCGAAATCGATAAGGAACTGAGTGAAACGGGCGTTCGTCCGCTTGACTCCTATGTTGTCGATGACGGATGGACTGACTACACATCAAAGGACAAGGGTTTTTGGCCGTTCAATAATAAGTTCCCCAAGGGTTTTGATCCGTCTTCCAAGCTTGTTCAGAACTTTGGCTCGAACTTTGGTGTGTGGATAGGCCCGCGCGGCGGATACGGCACAAATGGAAGCATTGCAGATGCTCTTGTAGCGCAGGGCATGGGCTCCAAGGCGGGCGGTTCGATCGATGTTGCCGACCGCACCTATTTGGATAACTACACCAAGTTCGCTTCAGACTTCCAGGATAAATACAAAGTGAACTACTGGAAATGGGATGGTTTTGCTGACGATGATCAGTACAACCATTTCGACGGGCAGGGTGGCGATGCTAAAGACGGTGTTCCTGGGCGCAGTACCACTGGTCCCACCGAGGGCCATATGATCGGCGGCAAGAACAGGATGTACCACGTCACCGATCTGTGGGAAGCCTGGATCGACCTGTTCGAAGCGGTTCGAGCCAATGCGGCCAACAACGGCATCGAGAACTTCTGGATCTCCGCAACCACGTACACCCATCCCAGCCCGTGGTTCCTGCAGTGGGTTAATTCCGTATGGCTCCAGTGCAATTTTGACCACGCGCGCACGGAGAAGGGCAGCACGGTTCATGACGGCAACCTGAATGCCCGCGATGCGTGCTACTACAACTTCATCGAGGAGCACCAGTTCCAGTTCCCGCTCTCCCATATGTATAACCATGATCCGGTGTACGGTAAGTCCGGCACCGGAATGGACGCGAAAACGGCGACGGCGGAGCAGTTCCAAAACTACCTGTACACCATCGCGGGACGCGGAACGGCGTTCTGGGAGCTGTACTATTCCGATTCAATCTTTGATAAGGAGAAGTACGAGGTCAATGCAGAGTTTCTCGGCTGGGTTGAAGAGAACTTCCATTTCCTCTCCAATGCCAGGATGTTTGGCGGCAAATCGCCCGTTGAAGGTGTAACGCTTGAGACGAGCACCAAGAGTGGTAAGCCGGTGACTCTTCAGAACACCCAAAACTCGACGTACAACACCTATGGCTATGCCGGCTTCGAAGGCAGCGAAGGTATCCTGACCGTTCGCAACGCCAACGATGCTAACGCTCAGAATCTCAAGTTCACGTTTGATAATGCGACCCTGGGCGTCAAGGGCAACAAGGGCGATTCTTTCGACTTCGTGGTCGAGCGCCGCTATACCAAGCAGGGCACCACTTCGAGCATCAAGGACAAGGAGACTCACAAGCTGGGCGACCAGATCACCATGAACCTCCAGCCCGAGGAGTCCCTTACCATCCGCGTGACCAAGGCCAATGAAGGCGACAAGCAGGGCCCGTCGATCGAGAGCGTCACTCACAACGGCGAGACTACGGACGGCAAGACCGAGTTCATCGTCAATATGGACGAGAAGGTCAAGGGCGATGTCAAGTTCACCGTTACCGTTAATGGTGAAGAGGTCAAGGTCAAGGAGGTCAACCCCTCCGCAAACGATGCCACGTACCACATTGTTCTTGAGAAGGCCCCCAAGCAGGGCGACAAGATCAAGGTCACGGTGTCCGGCATCACCGACATGGCTGGCAACGCGATTGCAAATGGAACGTACGAGTTTGACTTCCATGAGAATAATCTGGTTGCTTCGCGCTGCCCGTCTCGCTTGACTACCTATACCAAGAAGCTTGCCAAAGAGAAGGATTCCCTTGAGTCCAAGACCGGTATGACGGTCTTCTCCCAGGTGAAGGCTGCTGGCACCGGCTCGATTATCAAGCAAGGCGATTCGTACGAGCTTGGCATCGATGCCAATGGCCATCCGTATTTCGCGATGGGCGATATCAGAGTCACTAATGACGCTGTGGTCAACGATGGCACGCTTCACACCATTGCGGGCGTCAAGGCGAACAACGGCATCATCAAGCTGTATGTTGATGGATCATCCGAGGGCGCCACGTACGTAAAGGAGAACAAGGATCGTTCTACCACGCGTGGTGACATCTTGTTCGCCGGCGGCGAGTTCAACAAGGATGTGGACGAGGCTTCCGCCAAGATCTACGACCGCGCGCTCGGCTATGACGAGATCGCCAAGCTCCATTCCGCCGCCGTGCCCAACCTGACGGACCGCAACCTTGCGCAGGGCAAGCCCGTCTCCGCTGATTGGACCACCAAGAGGGATGACGGCGTCGTCTGCGAAAAGGGCGGGGATGGTGCCATGACGCTCGCCGTTGATGGTGCCTCCAACAGCTCGGATGGCGGTAAGTACGCCGAGTTTGGAAAGGACAACATCGACGCCAGCTGCTATATGCAGATTGACCTGCAGGACAAGTACCTGGTCAAGGACATTAAGCTCTGGCGCTATTGGAAAAACGAGACCGACCGTAAATACAAGAACACCCTGATCGTTGCGTCCGAGGATGACAAGTTCGACAAGGAAAATGACACCATCATCTGGAACGGCGATAAAGGGAACGTGCACGGTTTCGGAAACGGCAGCGAAGAGGCCTATACCGAGACGGCGCAAGGCCATTCCTTCCAGGCGCCCGAGGGCACCAAGGCGAGGTACATCCGCGTCTACATGAATGGCAGCAACAAGGGTAAGACCAACCATGTGATCGAATGCCAAGTAAATGGTCACGACCTGCCCAAGGATCCCGGTGCATCGATCGACGTGAGCGGGCTGTACGCCCGCATCGACAAGGTCCGCGTACAGATCGCCGCGGGAAAGTACACCGCCGAGAGCGTGCAAAAGGTTCTGGATAAGCTCGAGGCGGCCGAACTCGTCGCGGACTGCCCCGAGAGCCAGGATGCCGTAAACAAGGCGCTCGAGGATCTCAACGGCATCGAGTCCCAGCTCAAGCAGGCTGTCACCGTCACCTTCGAGTTCAAGGGCGATGTTCCCTCTGGCGCTCAGGCTCCCGCTCCTATCAACGTGGAGAAGGGTACCGCGCTGGAGAGCAAACTGCCCACGCCCGATAAGGTGGACGGCTACTCCTTCAAGGGTTGGTTCTCCGATGCGGATTGCACCGCCGGCAAGGAGTTCAAAGCCAATACCAAGGTGGAGAATGACATGACGGTCTACGGCAAGTGGGTGAAGGACGCCCCGGCGCCCGGCCCCGGCCCGGATCCCCAGCCCACCTACGTCACGGTGACCTTCGACGACATGGTCGACGGTACGGCAAATAAGGAAGTCAAGGTGCTCAAGGGCTCCAAGGTCTCCAAGCCCGAAGACCCCGTCCGCGATGGCTACACCTTCGCCGGCTGGTACGCGGACGAGGCCCTGACCGAGGCCTACGACTTCGGCTCCGCGGTGAACGAGGACACCGTCCTCTACGCCAAGTGGACCGAGGACGGCGGCGCCGAGAAGCCCGAGCCTCCGGTGGATCCCGAGGACCCGAACAAGCCCGGAAAGCCCGAGGACCCGAACAAGCCAGTCGACCCCAACAAGCCCGGAAAGCCCGAGGACCCGAACAAGCCCGGCAAGCCCGGTGCCGACAACAAGCCCGGCCTGCCCCAGACGGGTGACAACACCCTGGTGGCAGTTGGTGCTGCAAGCGCGGCAGGTATTGCTATGGTCGCCGCAGGTGCCGTGGTCTACCGCCGTCGTAAGACCCAGCGTTAGGCTTACCAAAGGGTGGGTGAACCTAGCGGACGAGTGATCAATATCGCCCGGGGCTAGAAAAACCGCGCTCCGCTGCGGATACATAGCGGGTTCGCGCCAGTCGCGCGGCTAATCACCAAAAGCGAAGGGGCATCCGTATCTACGCGGATGCCCCTTCCTGTTATTCTCCCTTGAAGACAAAACATGAGTCGGCGCGAACCAGGCTGGCTAAAAGCGATGGCTATCGGGCTACCGACAGTGCTAGCGCTTGAGAAAGCGGGTGGATAGTGTGCAATGGGGTGCTGGACGAGTTTGGACTCCTGTTAAACCGCATGGCCCAGCGGCGCGGTTCAGCAGTGGCCCAGCAGTGATCAAGCAGCGGTCCAGCAGTGGCCTGGCGGCGGCCTAACGGCAGTAGCACCGGGATTTTTGTCCAAAGAACCAGAAAGAACCATTGGCATCTGGTCACAACCACTTGTGGGCAGGTTCTAGCCGATTGCCGATGTTGTATCAGAATAAGTGACATATACCAATAATCTAACAAAAGTTTGATTTATCCCAAGAATTCTGGCCAATACGTGATATAAAACATAGCAATTGTTTGCGAATCCGTGTATTCAAATCGAGACATTGGCCCGACATTTTATAGGCGGGCAAGTTGAGCAGACTTTTGAGAAGAGGGGATCGATGTGAGCGATGTAACCGATGAACAGCGCGCGAACGGTCGGTTTGCGTGTGCGGCGGAGCTGATTGGTCGCAGGCGCTTGTGGCTGGCCGCTGGATTGACTATCGCTTTGGGGAGTTTTCCCGTGGCGGCTCTGGCGGACCAGCAGGCGCCTCTGTCGACGCCCGTTGCCGCGGCGGAGCAGCCTCAGCAGGTCACGCTGCCAAAGGGGCTTGAGCGTGTTGAGGAGATCGACGCGAAGATCAAGAAGATGGGCTCGGTGGCAGAGGTTGCCAGGAAGCTCCAAACGGGAAGCACTGCCAACGCAGGCGCAGCCCTCACGCAGGAGGAGGAGATGCTCTTCTTGCGTCGCTCGCTTATCTATGATGCGGGTTACACCAAGGTGGGTACGGACAACAGGGCGTCTTGGATAGCGCCCAAGCATGAGGACGATGGATACAATGCGCTGGTAGAATTCGTCCAAAAAGGCGCGGATAACGCCAAGTTCCTTGAGTGGTTGCTTAACGATTACGAGGCCCTGCAGCTCTATGTAACCGGTGGTATTCCCGGTGGTAGAAGCTGGTGGCAAGACGGCGCCAGTCACGTGCGCTCCATCGAGCAGTTTATGGCACTTGCCAAGGCTCATCCAGATGACATCACACGCGGCAAGACGTCCGAAGCGGACCGCGTGGTCTACAAGAAAATGATGGTATCCGCCGCGCTTGGTATGAACGATCGCACGCGCCTGTGGACGGGCACTACTAAGCCCGCAGACCCCGTGGTGCGCTATGAGATCATCAAGAAATTCCGCGAGCACAGCGACCAGTATCGCTTTAGGAAGGATATCTTTGACCAGCTGCCCGTTGAGAATATGCGCTGGGTCTTTGAGAACCGCATTGCCAATGAGGAGATGCCCTGGCTGGCGAACTATTCGCTGGGCCGCTATCCGAATGCCAAGGACGAGGGCAGTCGCCTGAATGCGTATAGCTACATCGAATACGGCCACCACGGCGATGACTACGGTGGCTATAAGGACCCTGAGTTTTATAACGAGGACAACCTGTACAAGAGCGCGGTGAGCCAGGAGCCGCAGACGCTGGGGCAGGTCATCCAGGGTGGTTGGAACGCCAAGTACCACTTTACGTATGAGGATGATAACTTCCCCAACCAGAATCCCAGCGACCCGTACTACCTGGAGCTCTCGCACGACCATACGTCCGATATGGTGCGCTTGTGGATGCCCTTTGAGGAGGGCGGCGTATGCGGCGCGGTCTCCAAGACGGGCGAGAACATCAACGGCATCATCGGCGTGCCCGCAGCGGTGGGCGGACAGCCGGGCCACGCGGCGTTTTCTGTCTATAGTTTGGTGGACGATACCACTACGCCGGAGGAGGGCGACAAGGCTCCGCGCTACGGCATTGGCAACGACTCCGGCGCGGGTTGGCTGCGCCTGGGCGGCACCGAGATGAACCACCTGCCCTGCGAGTGGCGCCAGGTGCATGAGGAGGTCAAGGGGCCGGACGGCGCAACCACTAAGCTGAGCACGCGCTGGGGCGATGGCACCTTTATCCTTATGGCGCAAGACGCCCTCAACAACATGGACGCCTACACCAAGGCGAGCGAGCTTTTGCAGCTGGCCGCCGCGTGCGACACCGTTGAGGACAAGCTCGCCGCCATCAACGCCGCACTTGAGGTGCAGCCCGCCAACTGGGACGCCCTGTTGGCAAAGACTGAGCTCTACGAGAAGAAGAAGGCAACAAGCGATGAGTGGTACGCTTTTGCGCAGGCCCTGGCGGACGCGTGCGTGGAGTACCCCTATCCCATGCAGAGCTTCTTGGTGCGCATAGAGCAAAGGGCGGGCGATCCCAAGTTGGTCTTTAAGTTGGAAGACCTGCGTATCAAAACCCTGGAGCGCGCCAAGCAGGTGACTAAGGAGCAATCCGTCCAGCATGACGCTATTCGCGACACGGCGGAGCGCCTGCTGGGCCGTTTCTCTCAGCAGATGTTTACCTTTTCCTTTGACGGGCCGGATGCTGGCAAGATCAAGCTGGGCCCGCAGCTCTCCGTGAACGTGGTGCCCTGGAAGTACAGCTTGGATGGAGGTAGCAGCTGGAATGAGCTGACTTCCGGCGAAAAAGAGGTGCAGCTTACCCAGCAGCAGCTTGAGAGCATCACGTCGGAACATGACATCAAGATCCAGGTTATTGGCATGCAGGATATCTATAGCATCGACATTGTGTCCGCCGGTGCCCCTGCTGGCTACTTTGCGAACAACGGTGACAACAGGGTCTACGCTAGGACTGGCCAGGCCGTGACCGATCTGGATGTTAAACAGGGCGAGGAGTGGGTGCAGCTCACCCCGGACATGACGTTTGCGGGCGAGCAGACCATAGAGGTGCGCCGGCGCTCGTACGGCACCACGGTCAAGTCAGATAAGACCGCCAATCTTCAGTTTAGTGAGAAATGGGACATCCTCGGCACAAGCATGGTGCCCCTGGACCAGCTTTCGATTGCCGACTCCTTCCAAACATACAGCGGCGAACCCAAGCTGGTGATTGATGGTTATGTGGGTACGGAGGAGGCGACCGAGGACTACTGGCACAGCCAGGCAAATGAGAACGGCCCTTGGATTACCATTGATCTTGGCACAAACCGCAACCTAAACCATGTTGACATGTGGGTCCGCAAGCACCGCCCTGCAAATGGCGTGCCCTATAAGGTAGAGATCCTTACCGCCCCGGATGGCTCGGCTGATGCGAATGGCCGCGTGCCGGACACCGCGTTTACTTCCCAGGGTATCTATACAGATTTTAACTGGCCTCATCCCAACGGCATGCCCGACCAGATGCGCCATCTTACGCTTGATAAGCCGGTGAGCACTCGTTACGTTCGCGTAAAGTGCATTGATGGATATGGAAACTTCTTTGTTTTGAACGAGCTGGCGTTCTTTGAGAAGGTGGGGGAGAAACCCGAGCCTGAACCGCCGGTGGACCCCGAGCCAACGCCCGATCCCAAACCCGATCCCGATCCGCAGCCGCCTGTTGACCCGGACCCGAAGCCTCCGGTCGAACCCGAACCGAAGCCGCCGGTGGATCCGGACCCGCAACCACCGGTCGAACCCGAACCGAAGCCGCCGGTTAATCCGGACCCGCAACCACCGGTAGATCCTCAGCCGCAGCCGGATCCGTCACCGGAACCGGAGCCTGATCCGAACCCAGATCCGCAGCCCAATCCCGATCCGAATCCCGAGCCTAACCCTGCTCCGGATCCCGATCAAAAGCCGGGCGCGGGCCAGCAGGGTGGTGCCGGCGACAATCAGGGCAAGCCGGAAAAGCCGGGTAACCCGGGCGTTTCGGGCAGCACCTTGCCACAGACGGGAGATGCCTCCTTCATAGCTCCCATCCTCGCGTCCGTCGCGACGGCAATCACCGCGGTGGGTGTCCGCATGCGTCGCAAGTAAGCAACGCGCGGAAACGGTTGAAGCTTCTCATTTAACGGCACCTTCTTGGTATGGTCCTGCGATGTCCGCGTATCGACTGCTCCGCACACAACGATGCGGCGAATGCATGTAAGGGCGCATGACACTGGGGCTTAATGACTTTTTGCGGGCGGCGGCGATCATGCCGCCGCCCGGCCCAAGAGCGGGCTGAGCGAGTAGGCGGGTCGAGCATCTCGGTAGGATGTTTTGCCCGTAGTGCGGGACGGGCAGCAGGCGCTATACGGTCGCGCATCGCAGCTATATGGCCCTCGCATCGGAGGTGAGCTCGCACAAAGGGACCCCCACCGGAGCCTCTCCAAAGAGCGCAAGCACAAGAGCACCTAAACATGCGCGTATAACCACGCACGCTAGGCCACGCACGCAAACGCATGCGTGCAAAAACGCCCGCTGGCTCGATTGCGAACCAGCGGGCGTTATGCGTATCGCGGCTAGCGTATGGCAGGTGAGTCGCAGGTGCCTGGCGCTAGCCGTTGCATGCGGGCGCGAAGGGGCACACGGCGATTACTCGCCCAGCAGCTCCTTCTTGATGGAGGCAGCGGCCTTCTTGCCAGCACCCATGGCCAGGATGACGGTTGCGGCACCGGTGACGATGTCGCCGCCAGCCCAGACCTTGGGGTTGGAGGTGCGGCCGTCCTCGTCCGCCTCGATAAGGCCCCAACGGTTGAGCTTGACGTCAGCGCAAAGCTCGGCGAAGGGGTTGGCGCGCGTACCGATAGCGGTGATCGCGACGTCGCAGGGGATGGCGAACTCGGAGTTCTGCACGGGGATGGGGCGACGGCGGCCGGAGGCGTCGGGCTCGCCCAGCTCCATGCGCTCGAGCTCGATGGTGGAAACAAAGCCATCCGGGCCGGGCAGGAAGCGCAGCGGGCTTGCGAGCTCGAGGATCTTGACGCCCTCTTCCTTGGCGTGGTGCACCTCGGCCAGACGCGCGGGCATCTCGGCCTCGGTACGGCGGTAGGCCAGGGTAACGCTCTGGGCGCCCAGGCGCAGGGCGGTACGGGCGGCGTCCATAGCGACGTTGCCGCCACCAAAGACAACTACGTCGCGGCCGTGGCGAATGGGCGTGTCGTAGACCGGGAAGTCATAGGCATGCATAAGGTTGGTACGGGTGAGGTACTCGTTTGCACAGTACACGCCGGGCAGGTTCTCGCCCGGAACATGCAGGAAGCGCGGCAGGCCAGCGCCCACGGCCAGGTACAGAGCGTCGAAGCCCTCCTCGTTGAAGAGCTCCTCGGCGTCGAACAGGCGGCCGGCGACGGAGTTGTACTCAAAGTGGACGCCCAGCTGCTCCAGGCCGTCGATCTCGCGCTTAACGATCTTCTTGGGCAGACGGAACTCGGGGATGCCGTAGGTAAGCACGCCGCCGCCGGTGAAGAAAGCCTCGAACACGGTGACGTCGAAGCCCTCGCGAGCAAGCTCGCCGGCGCAGGCGATGCCGGACGGGCCGGAGCCAACGATGGCGACCTTCTTGCCGTTCTTGGGCTTGCAGACGGGCGCGCGGCCAACCTCGGAGGCCATGTCGCCAACCATGCGCTCCAGCTGGCCGATGGCGACTGCCTCGCCCTTACGGCCCAGGATGCACTTGCCCTCGCACTGGTTCTCCTGCGGGCACACGCGACCGCAGACGGACGGCAGCAGGTTGTCGCCCTTGATGGTCTCGAGCGCGCCGCCCCAGTCCTCTTCGCGGATCTTGCGGATGAAGCCTGGGATGTTGACGCCTACCGGGCAGCCCTCCATGCACAGGGGCTTCTTGCAGTCGAGGCAGCGGTTGGCCTCGGCGATGGCGTTCTCCTTGGTAAAGCCCGTGTCGACGGGGCGGAAATCGCACGCGCGCTCAGCGGCCGGCTCCTCATTGGGGGCGGTACGGGGGGCGCCGATGTTGGGGCGATACTTTACTTCCTGTGGCATGCGCAGTCCTCCTTGTGACGCGTAGTGGACTCGGCCTCTTCGGCGCGGTAGCTGGCCTGGCGATGAGCAAGGTCATCCCAGTCAACGGCGCTTGCATCGAAGTCGGGGCCGTCGACGCAGGCGAACTTGGTCTCGCCGTTGACCTCGACGCGGCAGCAACCGCACATGCCGGTGCCGTCGACCATGATGGGGTTGAGGCTGGCGATGATGGGAATCTTGTGCTCGCGGCAGGTCTTGGCGGAGAACTTCATCATGGGAACGGGGCCAACGCAGAAGGCGTGGTCGATGGCGTCCGTTTCGCACAGGCGCGCCAGCGGCAGGGTGACTACGCCCTTCTCGCCCATGGTGCCGTCATCCGTGGTGACGTACAGGCCGGCCAGCGGCAGCGCGTCGAACTGCTCGTGCAGGATAACCAGGTCCTTGGTGCGGGCGCCCATGATGACGTAAACGTTCTTGCCCTGCTCGCACAGCATGCGGGCAACGGGGTAGGCGATGGCCAGGCCGACGCCGCCGCCCACGACGGCAACGGAATCGCCCTCGATCTCGGTGGGCTTGCCCAGCGGGCCGGTGACGTCCTGGATGTAGTCGCCTTCATTGAGCTGGGAGAGGCACTCGGTGGTCTTGCCAACTACCATGAAGATGAACTCGATCCAGCCCTCCTCAGCGTTCCAGTTGGCGAACGTGAACGGCACGCGCTCGCCCGTCTCGTCGATGCGCACCATGAGGAACTGGCCGGCGTGAGCCTTCTTAGCCATCCTCGGGGCGTGGACGCGGAACTCGAAGACCTTCTCCGAGAACTGCGTCTTCTTCAGGATCTGAAACATAGAACCCCTCTCTACCTTCTGGAGATGCGAAAACAAGCGTTGCCGCATGCCCCAAATTGCAAACGAATGCATGGCTATGCGTGCTAGGTGACAAACACGCATACAGCGTTTAGTATACCCCCTGGCGTAGGGGGTTTTGTATAGACCGTACAGACAAACCCGCCAACGCGACCACGCGAATCGGTGGGTGATATCGCTGGTGACATGGTGACCGAAAATGATGAAAATTGGAATAACATGCCATATCTCCCTTATTTCTCGTCCAAAAAACGTCATAACTAAGCAATAATGAGCACAGAATATGTGGGCGAAGAGAAGTGATTGGGAATCTCGTCCACAGGGGGAGCCTGAAAAGGAACCCATGGGAGAGAGGATGCAGTATGGACCATGCTACCGCCGCGCCGCTTGATTCCGCGGCAGCCGCCAAGGCGGCGTTTGCAAGCGTGGCTGACAAGCCGTTTCCTTCCGATGTGTTCTGCGCGACGCAACTGCGCTGGGCCGTTATTGGCTGCGGCGTGATCGCTAACCAGATGGCGCAGTCGCTGGCGCTTGCCGGCCGCAAACTGGCGGGCGTTGCCAACCGCACGCAGGAGAAGGCCGTGGCTTTTGCCGAGCGCTACGGCGTTGAGCGCGTATACGAGTCATGCGAGGAGCTTTACGCGGATCCTGATATCGACGCCATCTATATCACTACGCCGCACAACACGCATATCACCTACCTGCGCGATGCCCTGGCCGCGGGCAAGCACGTGCTGTGCGAGAAGTCGATCACGCTGAACTCCGCTGAGCTGGACGAGGCCCGCGCCATCGCCCGCGAGCACAACGTGGTGCTGATGGACGCTACCACCATTTTGCACATGCCCCTGTACCGGGAGCTGGTGCGCCGCGCTGACAGCGGCGAGTTTGGCGCCATGAACCTGGCGCAGATCAACTTTGGCAGCTACAAGGAGTACGGCGACCTTACCAACCGCTTCTACAACATCAACCTTGCCGGCGGCGCCATGCTGGATATTGGCGTGTACGCGCTCTCGATCGCCCGTCTGTTTATGGTCAGCGCGCCCACCGAGGTTGTATCGCTGGCAAACCTTGCCTCAACCGGCGTGGACCAGACCAGCGGTTTTGTTACCCGTAACGCGGAGGGCCAGCTGGGCGTGTTTAGCCTGAGCCTGCACTCCAAGCAGCCCAAGCGCTCTGTCATCAGCTTTGACAAGTGCTATATCGAGGTGAGCGAGTACCCGCGCGCCGATACCGCGACCATTGTGTGGACGGAAGACGGTCGCCGCGAGACTGTGCGGGCGGGCGAGGAAGCCTACGCGCTGTGCTATGAGATGGCCGATCTTGAGGCCGCCGTTGCGGGCGATACTTCCAAGGCGGGGCTCATCGACATCGCCGCCGACGTGATGGACGTCATGACGCGCCTGCGCGCAGACTGGGGCGTTGTGTACCCGGAGGAGCGCTAGGTCATGCTAGCGGAGGAGCGCTTTGCGCGCATTCTCGAGATAGTTAATGCAAACGGAACGGCTACGGTGGCGACGCTGGCTCGCGACCTTGATATCTCCGAGTCAACGGTGCGCCGCGACCTGGATAAGCTGGACGGCCTCAACAAGCTCACCAAGGTGCACGGCGGCGCGGTGTGCTTGGAGGACGCGCATGTGAGCTATGACCTTACCCTGCAGCGGCGCTCTGAATTGCATGCGGACCAAAAACAGCTGCTGGCGCGCTACGCCGCGTCGCTGGTGGGGCCGCATGACTGCGTATACGTGGACTCTGGCTCAACCACCAAGGTGCTGGTCGATTGCCTTATGGAGAAGGGAGCGCTCTACGTGACCAATTCCGCCGTGCACGGCCTCACCTTGGCGCAGCGCGGCTTTACGGTGGTGCTGCTGGGCGGCGAGTTAAAGGGGTCCACGTCTGCCATGGTGGGGCCGGAGGCGCTTGACGCCTTGGAGCGCTATAACTTTACGCTGGGATTTTGGGGTGCCAACGGCATTGACCTGCAGGCGGGGTGCACCAGCCCGGAGCGCGAGGAGTCGCAGGTGAAGCGCGCGTCGCTGGCCCGCAGCGCACGCCGGTTGGTGTTGGCGGATACGAGCAAGTTTGGACGCGTGGCGCCCGTGAGCTTTGCGTCTTTGGACCAGGTTGAAGTGCTGACCACCAGCGTGCCCGAGGGGTACGAGGACGTACCGAGCGTTCGTTGCGTTTAACGCGGGCGTGCGGCGGATTAGTGCTTGCCGTTGCTGGCGGCACCGCCGTTGACGTGGTCGCGCGCGTAGACAACGCCCTGGGTAAGGGCTAGCCCCGCGGCGTCCGCAGCGCGAGCGCAGGTGTTCTCGAAGTCTTCCAGTTCTTTGGGGCGGAACTGCTTGAGAACAAAGTCCGCAACCGCCATGCGGCCCGGGGGGTTGCCAATGCCCGTGCGGATGCGGCTGAAGTCGCGGCTGCCCATCTTATCGATGATGGAGCGCAGGCCGTTGTGGCCGGCATGCCCGCCGCCAACCTTTACGCGCACGTCGCCCTCGGGAATGTCTAGCTCATCATGGATGACCAGCAGTTCCTCGACCGTGATCTTGTATTGGGCGCACAGCTTAGAGATGGGCCCGCCGCTGGCGTTCATATAGGACTGCGGCTTGACCAGTACCACCTCGCGGCGACCGCCTTCCGCCTCCGGATCGTGCACCTGGATGGTGGCGACTTCCGCTCCCAGCTGGTTTTTCCAATACGTGACGCCAGCCTGCGCGGCAAGGACGTCGATCGATTTGAAACCGGCGTTGTGGCGTGTGTTCTCATACTCGTCGCCGGGGTTTCCCAAACCCGCCACCATGCGAATCTTCTTGGGCGTGGCTGCTGCCATGCTGCCTCCTTCTGCGTGCCCCGCGCGTGCGCCGCGGCTGCGGTTGCGTGCGCCGTGCACTGCTCGCCGTGCGCGAGGCATCTTGCTTGTGTGTCTCACCTAAATAGTGTACGTAAGAAAAAAGGATTGGTGTGGACATTCACGCGAAGTCAATGCTTGGGCGGTGACTCGTCCCGCCGGGCTCCCGTCCCGACCCCGTTCCGTCCCGACCCCGTTCCGTCCGGCTCCGCCGCCTGTCGCGAATAATGCGCATTTGGAGAAGGACGATGATGCAAGATACACTAATGCCTATACGTACCTAGCTTATGAAAGGACGCGTGCCATGCCGCAATACCGCGAGCTCACCAAAAGCGAGCTCAGCGTTGAGCTGTTCGACCACTTTGATCGCACGCAGGTGGTAGGCAATTGCCGTCGCAAGCAGGATGGCGCATGGGCAACCGTGTGCGATCCGTCCATCGAGCAGTGGTCGCAGGCGGACTACGCGTATCTGGTTGAGTGCCTTGCGGGCACGCTTGACGGCGGGGGCGTGGTCTGGGGCGCGTTTGTGGACGATGAACTCAAGGGTTTTGCGTCCGTTGATGGCGCGCGCCTGGGAGCCGCCGGCCAGTACATGGAGCTTACCAGCCTCCACGTCTCTAGCGACATGCGCCGCCGCGGTGTGGGCGCCGTGCTGTTCTTGCTCTCGGCGGACTTTGCGCGCAACCTGGGCGTGAAGAAACTCTATATATCCGCGCATCCAGCCGTTGAAACCCAGGCGTTTTACCAGGCCATGGGCTGCGTCGACGTTTTTGACAAAAGCATGCGGGCCAATCGGGACCATGCTTCCCAGTTCAACCAACAGGGCCTTGTCCTGCGCAACCCCAAAGATTGCCCGCTTGAGTACGAGCTGTAGCTGTACGCAACAGAACCCATAGATCGATACAGATATATCAGTGTGGTGTGTGTGATGAAGCGTGAGCGAGGCGGGCGCGCTCTCCGCATCACGTGCGGAGCGGGTGCTGTCCTGACACCAAAATTACTGCCATATCGTTTATCGTAATAATGTGCCCTTGGGTCAACAAAATGATACCAGTAATAAGAAACACGAGGTTCTGGGCTTAAACTAATTATCTGGTAGTAACCAATTATGAACCGCTCGCCGAATGCGTGAGACCGTTGGCGAGCCAGGGCGCGCTTACCCTTGGGGAGCTGTTTGCCCGCATGCGATACTTGTCCAACTCTATAAGGGAGGATTCTGTCTAAACGTGGCCTAAGGCTGCTTCTGGGCGGGGCCTCAAGTTGAGGAAGGAGGGGGTGCGGATGAGGAAGCGACGCGTTGCGACCGCTGCAGTTGTTGCTGCTATGGTTGGCGTGCTTGGGTTCTCGGTCCCCGCGTTTGCAGCGGGAGGTTACGGTGACGTTAAGGTGACCAGAGATGATGCCAAGCAAACGATAACCATTGGCAACGATGCCATCACCCGTACGTTCAGCTGGCAGAACAACCATCTGAAACCCGGCAAGATCGAGAACAAACTCGATAAAAAATCGGAAGGGGGGGTTCACTCCTGCCGAGGGGTCTGAAGAATTCCTAATTCAGCCAATGACCCCCGTAGACCGTACGGAGCCTGCAGGCGGCATACTTACCTCGGTGAAGCCTCAGTCCGGCAAGCCTTTCGTCGAGCCAGTTTTGAGTGGTTCTGAGTATGATGGTAAGCCCGGCGAAGGCGGCAAAGGTGACGGCGCACAATATAAGTAAACCATCGACGGCAATCCCAATACCTACTGGGCATCGACAAAACAGGAAGCGGGAACCGCGCATCTCATCGTTGATTTTGGTGCTGAGAAGCAAGTAAGGTCAGTTGTCTATACCGCGAGGAACAGCAACGGAAGCTATAACTGCACGGGCGCCATCACTAAGTACAAGCTGTATGTCTGGAAAGCCGGCGCTTGGAAAGACGTTCCTGTTGCCGAGGGCGAGTTTGCCAACATCACGACTAAGGGCACCGGTGAAATCACCCTTGCTGATTCCGTGACCACGCAGAAGATCAAGTTAGTTGCCGTCGAGAGCTACATGTGGCAACCAGCACAGGAGAACATGTATGCGAATGTGGCAGAGCTTGAAGTCAAGAATGAAAAGGGAGAGAACATCCTTGCTCCGAGTTCTTCCAACAATTCTTGGAAGGTCGAAGTTTCGAGCAATTCGACCAACAGCGGCGACAATGGCGGCCCGCAGGCAATCATAGATGGAAATCCCTCCACGTACTGGCACTCTCGGTACGATCAGGGTGAGGGTGAGAAAAAGCTTCCCGCGACCATAACCATCGATCGCGGCAATAAGAAGGATCAATTCCAAACGGTTGGCTACCTTTCCCGCCCCACGGACTCAAACGGCAATTGGGCTGAGTTCGAGGTGTACGCGTCCGATGACAAGTCCAAGCTGTTCGACGAAGCGAATAAGCAACAGGCGAAGGGCGGTTCTACCACCTTTAAGCCCCTGTATGACGGCATGTATGGCAGTGCCAATGCCGGGGCCAAATGGAATTACTTTGCCTTGAAGCAGCCCGTGGACAAGCAGTATGTCGGCATCAAGGTGCTGTCCGGTAAAGGCAACTTCGCCGCAGCGGCAGAAGTCGATTTGTTCAGCGGCGAGTTCACTACTACGGTGAATAAGGAAAACGGCGCTATCAAGGCAAGCGACCTTACCGTGAAGGATTGCACGGAGACCAAGGTCGACGGCGGCACCATGCTCACCTTCACCTTTAATCCGTTCACGTTCGGTAAAGACGCGGCTGCGACGGTCGAGCAGAAGGTTGTCATGTACGATGGCGACCACTTCATGCGCAAATGGATCGAGCTCAAGACTACCGATACTGAGGCCCGCGTTAAGTTTATCGATGGCGAGCGGCTGAACGTCAACAAGGACGATAAGACCTGGACCGCCCCGCGTGACAAGGGCGGCGTCGTTGCCATGGAGATGGACAAGTCCGTCTTGGGCCAGCCCGTCTATATCAACGGCATGTTCTTTGGCTGCGAGTTCCCCGAGGCGGACACGCAGGTCATGGACGAGGTCGCGCGCTCCCGCTATTGGACCGGCAAGAATTTCGCCGACTTTGAGCGCGACGGACAGCTGACCAAGGACGGCGAGTTCGTCTCTTGGGAGACGGTCTGCGGTGCCACGCACTCCGACGGTAGCGACATGAACGTGATCCAGACGGACTTCTACGCCTACATCACGTCCATCTCCAAGCCGAGCGACTTCCGCATCCAGTACAATTCCTGGTTCGACAACATGATGTTCATCGACGACGAGAACATCATCGAGTCGTTCAAGGCCGTGGACAAGGAGCTCTCCGAGACCGGCGTGCGCCCGCTTGAGTCCTACGTTGTGGACGACGGCTGGAACCAGTACCGTGCCACCACGAATCAATACACGACCGGCGACGACCTGCGTCGCAATGGTTCGGTTGACGAACCGCTCGGGGTCAACACGTCTGGTTTCTGGCAGTTCAACAACAAGTTCCCGGACGGCCTGACCCCGTCCTCCAATCTGGTCCACAAGCTCGGCTCTGAGTTTGGCGTGTGGATTGGTCCGCGCGGCGGCTACAACTACTACGACAACCTAGCGAATATCATCGCCCAGGCCGGCAATGGCTCCAGCGCCGGCCGCTCCATCGACGTCGCCGACCAGCGTTATGTGGACAAGTTTGGCGACATGGCCGTCGATTGGATGCAAAAGTACGGCGTCAACTATTGGAAGTGGGACGGCTTTGCCGACGGCGGCCAGTACGGCGCCTTCACTTCTGGTGAAGACCATGCCCAGTACAACGAGGCCCATCAGCACATGGAGGGCGGCCCGCACCACTTCTACCATGTGACTGACCTGTGGGAGAAGTGGATCGTTCTCTTCGACCGCGTGTGGGACACCGCGAGCGCCGAGCAGATCGAGGACCTTTGGGTGTCCCTCACCTGTTACGTCAATCCGTCCCCCTGGTTCCTGCAGTGGTCCAACTCCGTGTGGATCCAGTGCACGATCGACCGCGGCGATGTCGACAACGGGCTTCTGCACGACAAGATGAACACGATGCTCACCTATCGTGACGCCTGCTACTATGACTTCCTGAAGAACCACGAGTTTCAATTCCCGCTGGCGAACCTGTATAACCATGACCCTGTGTACGGCAGGGAGGGAACCGGCATCAAGGCCGATTCCATGAACGGCGAGCAGTTCCGCAACTACCTGTACATGATGGGTACGCGCGGCACCGCCTTCTGGGAGCTTTACTACTCCGACTCCCTGTTCAACGACGAGAAGTACCTCGTCAACGCCGACTTCCTCGAGTGGGAAGAGGGCAACTTCGACATGCTGCGCAACGCCAAGATGATCGGCTCCGGCAGCCCCGCATCCCAGGTCAAGCTTGGCGGCATCGACGCGGGCGGCACGTACAGCACCTACGGCTTTGCGGGCTTCAACAACGACGGTGACGAGGGCATCATATCGATGCGCAACCCGGATACTGTTGCCAAGGAGCTTGTGTTCACGCTCAATGAGGGCGTAGGCTGCACTTCTAATGGCACCTATCATGTTGTTCTCGACCACGTGTATACCGAGAAGGGCAAGAAGGCGGCCGAGGCTCCCAAGACCGTCCAATTTGGTCAAAAAGTTTCCATTACCCTCCAGCCTGGCGAGACGCAGATTTGGCATCTCTCCAAGGATGGCGACACTGTGGCACCCAAGCTGTCCAAGCTCTACACCGAAAACAACACCACCATGCGCGTTCAGGCTTCTGAGCATGTCTACAACGCCGAGTTTGAGGTGTGCGTTGACGGCAAGAAGGTTGAACTTGGTAAGGACGCCATCAAGGCGTACGCCGACCTCAAGACCTTTGACATCACCCTGCCCGTTGCTCCCGCCGATGGCGTGACCGTTGAGGTCAAGGCTACGGCCGGTGCCGACGCTGCAGGTAACGTACTTGCGGGTGCTAAGATTAATCGCATGTTCCACACTGACAACATCGTCGGCCAGGTTTCCAACCCCGAGTGCCCCAACCTCGCCACTCAGGCGGGCAGCATCAAGGGTACCAATGGCTTCGCCGCGGTCGCGACCGTGAACAGCGCCGCCCCCGGCACCGTCCTCATCTCCCAGGGCAGCGAGTGGGAGCTCGGCGTTAACGCCGACGGATACGCCTACTTCACGGTGGGCGACGTGACCGCTACCTCCCAGACCAAGGTCGCGGGCGCCACGTCCATCGCCGGCGTCCGCGAGAACAACGGCATGCTGAAGGTCTACGTCGGCGGCGAGATCGACGGCAACGGCTACGATGCCGCTAAGTCCGTCGAGCACAACGTCAGCGCGGCCCCCATCAAGGTGAACAACAAGGGCGTCGTCGCCAAGGCGACCGTCTACGACCGCTCCCTGGGTTACGACGAGATCCCCGCCGCCCCGCTCGCGGAGCTCGTCGAGACCGTGAAGGCCCTCAAGGACAAGGTGACTAAGGAGTCTTGGGACGCTGCGGGCATGACTGACCTGGTTGCCAAGGCTGAGGAAGCTCTCAAGAGCACCGCGGAAAACGCCTCCGAGCTCCAGCAGCAGGCTTACGACGCCCTGCTCGAGGGCTACGGCAAGCTGATCCCCGGCCTGGGCGAGCCCAAGCAGGAGAACCTCGCGCTGAACAAGCGTCCCACCGCCAGCTGGCTGCCGGGCAGCGGCGTCACGGATTCTGCGGAGAACACTGGTAGTCCCCTGGCAAACGCGACCGACGGTGCCTTTGAATCTGATGGCAAGCATGCGATTTTTGGTAAAGATGCCGCGAAGAAACCCGCCTACATGCAAATCGACCTCGGCGAGGGCGCGAACATCGAGAACGTGAAGCTGTACCGCTACTGGAGCGATAGCCGCACCTATGCCGACACGGCCCTGGTGGTTTCCAACGACCCCGAGTTCAAGCAGAAGGACGTCCTGTACTACTCCTACCAGGATGTGAATAACAAGGACGTCTTCGGCCTCGGCGAGCAGGCGACAGAAACGACCTACGCGGAGACCAGCGAGGGCAAGGTCCTCTACACCGCTAGCGACAAACCGCTTAAGGCCCGCTACGTACGCCTGTACGGAAACGGCAAGGTCGTTAACAACGCCGCAGCTGCTGGAGACAACCACATCGTCGAGCTCCTCGTCAACGGCACGCGCGACGTGTCCCTGGGCGACCCCTACGGCGTCGACGCCCTCGACGCCCTGATCAAGCGCGGCGACGCCGCCATGGAGCACAAGGCGGACTACACCGACGAGTCCATCAAGGCGCTGGAGAAGCCCCTGGCGGATGCCCAGGCGCTCTCCAAGAAGGTCCACGAGCAGATCGAGACCCAGAAGTTCGACGTCACCTACGGCGAGTTCAACGCGGTCCGCGACGCGCTCCAGGTCGCCCTCGGCTGCCTCGAGATGAGGCCCATCGAGCCCGGCCCCGGCCCGGATCCCCAGCCCACCTACGTCACGGTGACCTTCGACGACATGGTCGCCGGCACCGATAACAAGGTGGTCGAGGTGCTCAAGGGCTCTACGGTCGCCAAGCCCGAAGACCCCGTCCGCGAGGGGTACACCTTCGCCGGCTGGTACGCGGACAAAGCCCTGACCGAGGCCTACGACTTCGACTCCCCGGTGAATAAGGACACCGTCCTCTACGCCAAGTGGACCGAGGACGGCGGCGCCGAGAAGCCCGAGCCTCCGGTGGGCCCCGAGGACCCGAACAAGCCGACAGACCCCAATAAGCCGGTTGATCCGAACAAGCCTGGCGATCCCAACAAGCCCGGTTCCGGCAACAAGCCCGGTAACGGCAAGCCCGGCCTGCCCCAGACGGGTGACAACACCATGTTCATGGTTGGCGGCATAGTGGTCGTTGCTGTCACGGCCCTGGTCGCTGGCCTCTACTTCAAGCGTCGTCGCAGCTAACGTAACGGCTGTCTAAGCGCTCGCGCGAAAGCGCAACAAAAGCGCGAGGTGCCCAAATTGGGTACCCCGCGCTTTTTGCTATATGCCTACTGCGTTGCAATCTCTTCTCCTTCCTCTTCTCGTCCAAAAAAAGTTGCTCTGTGTACTGTTACATTGCATCTGTCGAAAAAACAACAATTCCCAGTAGCGTTTTATCAAAAGATAGTTACACTGAGAATCATCAGTGCCACCGCCTCAAATGGAGTTGAAATGAAGAAAAAATGGCTGGTGATCGCGCTATTTTTGTGCACCCTTATTGGGGTGATGCCTAGCGCTCTTGCTACAACCGATTTGGATGCAAATGCAGATGCCAATTCAGGCGTCTCCGAAACTGTTACTGTATCGGAAATAGATGCCGCAGCCGTCCTCGACACCGCATCGACGGCTGAAGCAAGCCAAGAGCGTTTGCAGATCAGCTTTGAGAACGGTATCCACTACATTGAGGATCCCGATTTTCCTGGCAAAAAGATTACTCTGTTCTGCATGAACAACCTTTCGCACTGGCCGCATCACACTGAAGATATGGGCAATCTGCAGGTTCCCGATTATGTTGAGGGTTATCTTACGCCCAAGCATTTTAAATCCGAGGAAGACTACAACGAGTGCATGCGCCGTCTCTCCAAGCTGCTCTATGCGGGCTATCCGTACAACGGCGAGGATCTGTATAAGATTGTCCCTGACTCGTCTGAATACGCACCGACGGAAGACGAGTTCAACAAAATGCTGATTACCCCCCCCCGTGCTGCAGACGGCGTTTCCCATTCTGGGCCATCACGAGTTCACGTATGCTGACTACGAGACAAATAATGAAGAGCACCTTGGGTATCTTCAGAAGTTTGTTCAGGATGTTGCTAAGCTTTATGTCAACAATGAGACAACTTCAAATGGTTTGACGTTTGCGGATATTTCGGTCATGCCTTTCTATAAGGCAGCATTTAGCATTATTAATCGCAACAACGACACTCCGTTGGAGGCGTTCCAAATATTCTATGGTGCTTCGTACTTTGTAACGGAAGAGGAAGCATACAACGCAACGCAGGCCGCCGTCTGGCACCTGATGTATGAGTATGGTATCGAGTATAATGATTTAGCGGTCATGCACCTGCCGCTATCTTCGACTTTGTACACCTATTCCGAGCGCGGCGGGCTGCTTGACTACAAGCCCGATGTGAGCGAGCTGCGCATCGCGGGTGATCCGACGTTTAGTTATAACTCTAAAGATGGTATGTGGCATAGCGGAAAGATCCGTATTGTTGAGCCGGATATCTATCGAGGGCTCTATATCTTTAAATTGCCAAAAGGCTTTTCGGTTCAGTGCGACAACCTTACCTATGTCTACGGGAATGAAGACTATGAGATTGTGAGCGACCACGAGCCCACCATCGCCGATCAGATTGGCATAATCGCTCATTTTAAGTGGCTGCAGGAATTCAAGCAGTATTCTCCGGCTGATGATATTGCCTTTGAAGGAAAGAAATTCCAGCATATGATCGGTGCCGTTATCAATGAGGAGCAGCTGACTTTTGCCATACCTCTTATGTCCGAGCATGTTGGCGGGCTTGAGGTCTCAAAGGCCGTTGAAAATGAGAGCGATTGTGCTGAGCATTTCTCTTTTAGGCTTACTTTCTACGATGTGACGGATTCGGAGAACCCCGTTGTTATGACTGACCTGAACGGTCTGTACGGTGATTTTGAAATCCATAACGGCGTGGCGGAATTTGACCTCGCAGCGAATGAGACCAAACGGGGAAACAATCTTCCTGCTGGGTCCAAGTATGTTATTGAGGAGCTTGATTTAGGGAACTCCGAGACGTATAGGCCTGTTGATCCTCAGTCGGGCAAGATTGAAGGCAAAATAGAAATAGGCGAACCCGCTACGGTGAAGTTTGTAAACGAGCGCCTGTGGAGCCTGTCGGTTGGCAAGGTTGTTTCCGGTAGCCTTGGTGACACCGCTAAGCCGTTTGCCTTTGAGATTGCCTTGGCCGATGCGAAGGGTAAACCCGTGGAAGGTGAGTTCGCATATCATGGCAGCGTGATTGATGGGTACGAGGACGTTGCCCAGGCGCCTAAGGACGGCTCTCTAACGTTTAAGGATGGAAAGGCTGCCATTGAGCTATGCCATGGGCAGCAGATTAAGATTGTTGGCCTACCTGCCGGGACGCGCTACAAGGTGACCGAGAACAGGGATGACTCTGCTGGGTATTCGGTAACGTACAACGGCGCGGCGGCTCCTGCTGAAGGTGCGCTTACCGATGATGTGACGGTTAAGGTGGAGAACAACAAGGAGCCGATCATTGTTCCGCCCGACAAACCGGACAAGCCCGATAAGCCGGACAAACCGGATAAGCCCGAGAAGCCAGAGCAGCCGGATAAGCCTGACAAACCGGACAAACCCGAGCAGCCCGAGAAGCCGGATAAGCCTGACAAACCGGACAAACCCGAGCAGCCCGAGAAGCCGGATAAGCCTGACAAACCGGAGAAACCTCAGAATCCGGAAAAGCCAGAGCAGCCGGAAGATCCGCAAAAGCCCAGCGAGCCCGGCAAGCCAACGGATCCCAGTCGGCCCCAGGGCGGCAACGGCAACTCTTTGCCGCAGACCGGTGATAATACCCTGGCGATAGTTGGCGGAGTTTCCGCTGTGGCCGTTGCGCTTCTTGCTGTGGGGTTGTTCCTTAAGTTCCGCCGCAAGTAGTTGGGTGCGGTTAAGCGCGGGCAGCGTATAGAAGAGAGCCGGTGCGGCCTGCGCGTATACGCGGCGTGCGCCGGCTTTCGTCCTAATCATCGTCCAAGCAAAACGCCCCGCATCGCGTATCCAAGCGATGCGGGGCGTTGTTGTTGCAACTGGGTTGCTGGATCCTACGTCGCGAACCCTTACAGGGCGAAGTCGCCGCCAACCAGGCAGGAGACGGAGCACTCGTGGTACACGGCTGCGATGGTCTCGGCAAACTCATCTGCGACGGAGATGGTCTTGATCTTGCCGCCCACCTCGACGGGGATGGCGTCGGTGACCACGCACTCCACAATGGGGGCCTCGTTGAGGCGCTCGATGGCGGGGCCGGAGAAGATGCCGTGGGTGGCGCACACGTAGATGTCGCCGGCGCCCAGGGCCTTGAGCTCCTTGACGTTGGCGCAGAGCGTACCCGCGGTGTCGATCATGTCATCGTTGATGATGCAGGTCTTGCCCTTGATGTCGCCGATGATGCCCATGACCTCGGCGGCGTTGTGGCGCGGACGGCCCTTGTGGGCGATGGCCAGGCTGCAGCCCAGCATGTCGGAGAGCTTCTTGGCGGCCTTGGCGCGGCCCACGTCGGGGGAGACCACAACAAGGTTGTCCGTGTCGAAGTTCATCTCGTTGTAGTAATCGGCAAACAGCGGCAGCGCGGAGAGGTGGTTCACCGGGATGTCGAAGAAGCCCTGGATCTGACCCTGGTGCAGGTCAAGGGTGATGATGCGGTTGACGCCGGCGGTCTCAAGCAGGTTGGCGACCAGACGGGCGGTGATGGGCTCGCGCGGGCCGGCCTTGCGATCCTGGCGGGCGTAGCCGTAGTGGGTGATAACCGCGGTGATAGAGCGAGCGGAAGCGCGCTTGGCGGCATCGGTGGCGATGAGGAGCTCCATCAGCATGTCGTTGACGTTGGCGCCTGCGACGGACTGGATCAGGAACACGTCGGCGCCGCGGACGGTCTCATCGTAGCGAGCGTAGATCTCGCCGTTGGCGAACTGCTTCAGCGTAAGGCCGGAGAGCTCCACCCCCAGCAGGCCCGCGATCTTCTCTGCCAGCGGACGGTTGGAAGAACCCGAATAGACGCGGAGGATCTTGTTCATATCCACCGTCTTCTTGGGATCGGTTGTCGGCATTTCCCTTGCTCCTTTGTTCGTTGCTGCCTTGGCTGCCTGTGCCGGTACGTTCTCTACTATATTACAGACGAGCCCTTCTGAGCTCGGTGTAACCCTCTATGATGCGCTGATCGGTGCGCTCGATGGCAAGCGCCCCGTCGGGAACATCCTTGGTGATGGTGCCGCCCGCGCCGGTGATGGCGTCCGAGCCAATGTTGACCGGCGCCACCATCATGGTGTCCGACCCAATGAAGGTGCGGTCGCCAATGGTGGTTGCGTGCTTATTCTTACCATCATAGTTGCACGTGATGGAACCCGCACCGATATTTACGCCAGCGCCCATGGTTGTGTCGCCAATGTAGGAGAGGTGCGGCACCTTTGAGCCCTCGCCAATGGTGGATTTCTTGATCTCCACGTGCGTGCCCACGTGCGCGCGGTCGAGCAGATGGGTGCCGGGGCGCAGGTAGCAGCGCGGTCCGCAGGTGACGTCGTTTTCGATAACGGCGTCGATGCCCACGGTCTCGTCAAGCGAGCAGCGATCGCCGGCGACCACGTTGGTGAGGCGCGTGTTGGGGCCAAGCTGGCAGTCCTCGCCCACATGCGTGTTGCCAATCAGATGGGTTTGGGGCCATACCACGGTGTCGCGGCCGATGGTGGCGTCCGGGCCAATCCAAGCCTGGGCGGGATCGATGAAGGTGACGCCCTGGGCCATGAGCTGGTTGTTGATGCGGTCGCGGGCGATGGCGGTGAGCTGCGCCAACTGGGCGCGCGAGTTGACACCCAGGCCGTCGCGGTAGTCCTCGCAGTGGTAGATGCCCACGGCGTGGCCGGCGGACTTGAGGATCTCGAGCATGTCGGGCAGGTAGTACTCGCCCTGGGCGTTGTCGCAGGTGACGTCGCCGATGTGGCGGCTCAGCAGCGCGCCGTCAAAGGCGTAGCAGCCGGCGTTGCATTCAAGCAGCTCCTCGGCCTGCTGGGGCGTGCAGTCCTTCTGCTCGATGATGCGGGCGATGACGCCGTCGGCATCGAGCTCGATGCGGCCGTACCCAAAGGGGTTGGGCGGGGTCATGGTGAGCACGGTGGCCGCCAGCTTGCCGTCTGCCACGGTCTGGGCAAACATGCGCACGGTTTCGGCCTGGATAAGGGGCAGGTCGCCGTTGAGGACCACTACAGGGCCAGATGTAACGTTGCAAGCCTCAAGCGCTACGCGCACGGCGTGCCCGGTGCCCAGGCGCTCCGCCTGCTCGACGGTTTCTACCTGCACGGAAGATTGCGCGTACGCCTGGTCAAGAATCGAGCGGACCTCGTCCGCGTGGCTGCCCACTACAACAATGACGCGCTCGCACCCTGCCTGGATGGTTGCGTCGACAACCCACTGGATCATGGGTTTGCCCAAGATCTTGTGGCTTACCTTTGCATGGTTTGATTTCATGCGAGTGCCCTCGCCCGCAGCGAGAATGATTGCGGTTGCGTTCATAGATGCTCCCGTTTGATAGGTTGAGCGCCCGGGCACGGCCTGGGCGCGGTGCCATACGATGATACCGCAGCTCTACGGCCTGCTTTGGCTTCTCACATATTGTGTACGCGGATTACAACATGCGCAGGAGCGCTGCTCGCATACTACAATGAGGAGACTATTGCGCATTTGAGGAGCCATTCCGGCTCGTTGCCACTGCTTATCGATACTTATTTGCCGCCGGTGGCTTGTCGCAGGTTGCCGCCGGATTGTGAGGGAGACATGAAAACGCATCGCAAAGGCACCAGCCGCATATTGTCCACCGCCGCATTGGCCCTTGCTCTGTGCGCGGTCCCTGCTTGCGCCCTGTCCGCAATGGCGTTTCCGGTGATGGCTGCGCCCTCCCCTGCGGCGGCAGACGACGCGCCCGCGACGCAAGATGCGGCGTTCCATGGTGCGTACACGGCATGGTCGGGATACTCGTCCACGGCTGAGGGCAGCATTGTGCCCGGCGCCGTTCCCGTGAGCGCCCCCGCATCCGCTCAGGCGAGCAGCCTTGCCACGGGTAGCGCGGCGAGCGTCTTGCTGCGCCAGGTCGGTCAGACGGATTACGTGTACGCGATGGCTGGCGATTCCGTTGCAAAGTATGCAGCCGGTAGCTGGGATAAGGTGGACGAGGTCTCGCTGCCGGCCGCCGCGTGCAGCGGATCTTCGCTTGCGGTGGTCGACAACGCCCTGGTGGCGGTGCTGCAAACGGGCCAGATAGCCATGATGAGCGAGGATTTGGACATCGCGTGGGTGAGCGATGCGCCGGCGCTGCCGCAGGGCGCGGCTGCTTGGGGCGCGGCGTCGCAGGTGGTTGCCGATGGCGGCGGCGTCTACGTGGCGCTGCTTGCTCTGGACCAGCAAGGTGCTCCCGTAAGCTGCGAAGTCATCTCTGCGGCATCCATTGATGGCGGGTTGTTTTGGCAGACGAGCTTGGGCGTGGACGGCGCGGCCGCTATGATCGACGGCGTGTGCGCCGGCGGATCCGGTAAGGCGGCGTCTCCGTCTTTGATGTATGTGGACAATACGCTGGTGGTCGCCCCTGGCGACTCGACGTTGAGCGCAATTGACCCCGCAAGCGCTAAAGCTACGTCATCCCTGCAGCTCGACGGCGCGATTCTGGGCAGGATGGCCTTGGCGCCCGCCGCGATGACGGGATTGGCGGACGGGGGCTCCGTGCTCGTTGTCGGAACGTCGGCGCCCACCGTGTATATGGTTGCATTTGAGCAGGGAAAGCTCGCGGTGGCGTCGGAGTGCTCGCTTGGCGGCGCCGGCGGTCAGGCGCTGCAGCTGGCTCCCGCGGCCCCGGTGGTGCTGGGAGGCCGCGCGTACTTCTCTGCGACGTCTGCATTTGAGGGCGAAGGCTCCGGTTATGGCGCCGCGCTGGGGGTGCAGGGCGGGTTTTGCGCGGTCGACCTGGTTGATGAGCAGGGGGCTCCCGCCGTTGCGTATGCCGACAGCGCGCTGGATCCGCGCTGCATACCCGCCGCGCCGGTCGCCGTGGCGTACGGCGCCAACGCGCGCGAGGTAACCGTCGAGCTCTACGCCGTTACCTTTGAGGGCGATCTGTACCGATGCCAGGTGACGACCGATGGTTCGAGCAGCGTGTTGGGCAAGGTGGAGCTTGCCTGGACCTCGGCGAGCGATGAGGCGTTTGGCGAATCGGAGAGCGTGGAGTCGGGGGTCTCGTCCCTTGCCTGCTATGCCGCGCAGGCTCCCGCGAGCTCGGTAGCGCCGGTTGTGGCGCGCGACGGCTCTGTCTATTTTTGCCTTGCAAATTCGGACGAGAACGGAAACCCCTCTGCGGGCTCGGCGCACCTGATCACCGTTTCGCCCGACAGCTCTCGCGCGGTGTCCACGCCTGTTGGCGGTAGCGAGGGCCTGGACACGTTGGCGAGCAGCCTCGCCGGCATCACGCTGCCCAACGGTGCCGGCCTTGGCGTGGGCGTGCTGGTGTTTGTTGTGGGATTCGCGGCGTATGCGTACATTCGCAATCGGGGTGGTCGCCGCGCGCAGGACGAGGGTTTGGACGAGTGGCGCTCGCAGCATAGAGGCGAGCACCACGGCGGGGGCGTCGAGCGCTAGAGCTCGATTTCCAGTTCGACGGGGCAGTGGTCGCTGCCAAAGATGTCGTTACGGATGCGCGCGTCGCGGACGTTGCTCGCGATGGCGTCGCTCACCAAGAAGTAGTCGATGCGCCAGCCCGCGTTGTTCTTGCGGGCGTTGAAGCGGTAGCTCCACCAGCTGTAGACGCCCTCCACATCGGGATTGAGGCTGCGCCACGTGTCGGTGAAGCCCGCGTCGAGCAGCTCGGTGAACTTGCCGCGCTCCTCGTCCGAAAAACCAGCGTTGCCGCGGTTGCTCTTGGGATTCTTGAGGTCGATCTCGTTGTGGGCAACGTTGAAGTCGCCGCAGGTGATGACGGGCTTTCCGGTCTCGTCCTCAAGACTTTTAAGGAAGGCGCGGTATGCGTCGTCCCATGCCATGCGCGTGTCGATGCGGGCGAGCTCGTTTTGCGCGTTGGGCGTATAGACGTCCACAAACCAGAAGCGGTCGAACTCGAGCGCGCAGACGCGGCCCTCGGTTGCGGCGACGGCTAAGAGCTCTGCCGCCTCGCCTTCGCCCGCAAAGGGCAGCAGGCTGTCTGCGTGGCGAACGGACAGGGGCTCCACGCGCGTAAAGACCGCGGTGCCGGAGTAACCCTTGCGCTGGGCATAGCTCCATACCTGGTGGTAGCCCGGCAGGTCGATTTCTACCTGGCCCTCCTGCAGCTTGGTTTCTTGCAGGGCGATTACGTCGGCATCAAGCTGGTGGACGATGTCGGTAAAGCTGGGGTCCTTCTTTAGGACGGCGCGCAGGCCGTTGACGTTCCAAGAGGCGAGCTTCCAGGTGCGCGCGGCGTTGCTGTTTGTCATGGTTCCTCCGAATATAATTGCAGGAAAATACGCAGTTTCTCATGGTTTACCAATTGTGGCTCACACTATACTAGAACATCACCGAGCGCCATTTCCCAACCCGGCGGTTGCCAGCCGGAGAGGAAGGAACAAGGATGGACATCTTTGAATCCCCTGCGGTCGATGTTGATGAAGCGACCGTTGTGAATGATATCGAGCCGGACGAGTCCGGATCTGCCGCCCCTGCGGTGGCGGCGGGCGTTGGGGTCGCGGGCGCCGTCGCCGACGACGCACGCGTCGATGCGCCCCATATGGCCCTTGCCGGCGTGCTACGCACGCTGTTTTGCGTCCTGTGCTGGTTCATGTTGGCTGCCGCGGTGGTGTATCTGGGCGTGGCGGGCATGAACTACGCGCTGATTAGCGCCGCGCAGATTCCAGAGGAGCTGCGCGGCACTAAGATTTTGCTTATCTATTCGGCGGTGCAAGTGGTGCTGTTCGCCGCTGCCGGCGTGATGGGCCTTGTGGGCATCGTGCGCACGGATAACCAGCGCTATCTGCGGCTAGCCCCCTGCGCGCCCGCCGTGTTGGCAATCGCCGCAGAGGCAACGCAGATGTTCAATATGGGCGATCACATTCTGGATAACAGGTTTATCTTTGGTGCCAATTTCTTCTTTGGCATCCTTGCCATACTGGCCGTGGCGCTGGCCGCGGCGGGCCTGTATCTGTTTGGCAAACATGATGATGGGCGGATGCCTCGGTATGGAGCGATCGTTACGTTTGATACGGACCCCGTAGCGGCATCGCAGACGCCCCTGCCTGCAGCGTCTGCCGACGTTGACCCCCTGCATGGGTCTGCGCAGGGTCTTATGCAGGATGCCGCTTTGGATGATGAGGCCGAAGCCCTGCCGGCACTCGGTGGCATGGGGGCTTCTGATGTCGAGCCGGACGTTGCGGATGAAGATGCGGCCGATGAGGCGGCAGGTGGCGGCTATGAAGACGATGATGAAGAAGTGGCGCGTCCCCACGGCGCCCATTTCTAGTAAGCGGTTTGCAGGCGAAAAACAACAGACGGATAGGGGAGGACCATACATGGCAAAGGCTATCACCGAAGAGAAGCTGGCATCACAGGAGCTGTCCAAGCTGTTTGAGACGCATTCGCGCGTGGTGTTCTTTGGTGGCGCTGGCGTGTCGACGGCGAGCGGTATTCCGGATTTCCGCAGCCAGGACGGCCTGTACCACCAGCAGTTCTCCTATCCTCCCGAGACCATCTTGTCCCACAGCTTCTACGTTGCCAATCGCGGCGAGTTTTATGAGTTTTACCGCACCAAGATGATCGCGCTGGATGCCCGACCCAACCAATGCCATCTCAAGCTTGCCCAGTTGGAGCGCGAGGGCGTGCTGAGCGCGGTGGTGACGCAGAATATCGACGGCCTGCATCAGATGGCGGGCTCGAAACGCGTGTTTGAGCTGCATGGTTCCGTTCATAGGAATGTTTGCCAGCGCTGCGGCGCCACCTTTGACGCGGAGTGGGTGATGGCCCGTGAGCATGAGGATTACCAGGGCGCTCCCGTATGCCCGCATTGCCGCGGCGAGATTAAGCCGGACGTTGTTTTATACGAAGAGCCTTTGGACGAGAAGGTCATGATCGGCGCGATTGAGGCAATCTCGCAGGCAGACGCCCTTATTGTGGGAGGAACGTCGCTGGTGGTCTATCCTGCAGCGGGCCTTACCCGCTACTTCAACGGCGACTCGCTGGTTATTGTGAACCGCGATCCAACGCCGCAGGACTCGCGCGCGGACCTGCTGATATCTTGCGATATCGCGAAGGCGTTTGATTTCTAGCGCAGGCGGCTCGAAGCGCGGGGGATGATGGTGCCCGGAACCTCGATGTGCTGGGGTGCCGGCATGAATCCGCCACGTCGGCTCAGCTGGTCGATCGCGGTGAATAGCTGCTCCAACGCTGCCGTAGCGAGACCTGCGGTGTCCTGCATGGCCGTGGTTACGCCGCCAAAGAGAACGTGGTTCCAGGGGTACTCGTCGAACGTGGCCACAAGCGCATCGCGCGGAACCACGGTATCCGTAAGGCCAAGGGCCTCTACAAAGCGCAGGAAAACAAGGCCGTTGATGGCGATGAATCCCGTAATGGGCTTGCAGCTTGTCGCGGCGGCGCTATGGCTGGGAATTTCGGCCGGCTCCAAGCATGCACTGATCTGCGCCGCGGCATGTCCGGCGTCTGGGTCGAGTGCCAGCACGCATCCCGCAAGGCCGCGACGGCGAATCTCATGCTCAAACCTATCTGCACGTCCGCGGCGAACCGAGCTGGTCTCATCATATTCGGTCAGCAGGTGGTAGCGCGTGCACCCCGCCTGCTGAAGTTGGTCTAAAAGCTCGTCGATAAGTGCAGCGTTGTTAGAGGTAACCAGTGAGAGGTCAATGCCTTCGACATCGCGGTCGAGCAGCACCACGGGTTTGGTGGCGGCGACGGCGCGCAGCGGAGCGGGGTCGTTGGAGCAGGTGTTGACGATGATGCCGTCCACGCCCGCATCGACCAGCCGCTCTAGGGCCTCGGCCTCTGACTGGGAATTATTGGAGCTGATGGCGGTAACTATGGAACAACTGCGCTGCGCCGCTTGCTGCGAGAGTTCTTCGAGCATGGCGCTAGAGAAGGGGTTGCGGATGTCTGCAAGAATAACCCCTATGGTATTGGTGCGGTCCAGGCGCAGGCTCCGCGCAGCGTTATTGGGCTTGTAGCCCGTGCGCTCGATAACCTGGGCGATGCGGTCGCGGGTCCCTGGCGACATGGAGCCGTAGCGCTTGTTGAGGAAGCGCGAGACGGTAGCCGGGCTAACGCCTGCTTGTTCTGCGATGTCTTTGATGGTGACGCGTGCCATGGATCCCCCGCATTATCTCCACTTTTTTATGAAAGAGAAAAAACCTCTTGCAACCGTGTTCTCAAACACTATACTACGAATCAGTTAGGAAAACGATTTCCCAATGGTAGATACAATGGGAAATCGATTTATAAATAAGAGGCTTCCTACGGGTCTCGCACGTGCACGTTCCAAGAAGAAAGGGAGCGCGACCATGGATAAGAAGAGCTGTGTTCTGACGTTTGGCGAAATCATGATGCGCCTGTCGCCCAAGAACAACCTGCGTATCGAGCAGGCCGTTGAGTTTGATGTGCGCTATGGCGGCGCTGAGGCCAACACCGCGCTGTCCCTTTCTTATCAGGGCGATAATGCGGCTTACGTATCCGTTGTGCCCGCCAACCGCTTGGGCGATTGCGCGCTGCGCTCGCTGGTTGCCTACGGCGTCGATACCTCTCGCGTGGTGCGCGATGGCGACCGCCTGGGCAGCTATGTGTTCGAGGTCGGCGCGTCCGTCCGCGGTAACGGTTGCGTGTACGACCGCAAGTACTCCGCCATCAATATGGCTTCCCACGCCGTGCTCAATTGGGATTCTATCTTTGAGGGCGTCGACGTGTTCTACTTCTCCGGCGTGACCCCCGCCGTGTCCCAGGAGATGGCGATCGCGTGCAAGGAAGCTCTTGCCTGCGCTCGCGAGCGCGGCATTCTGACCGTGTGCGACCTTAACTACCGCGGCAAGATGTGGAGCCCCGAGCGTGCCCAGCAGGTGATGCGCGAGCTTCTGCCGCTGGTGGACGTCTGCATCGCTAACGATGAGGACGCTCCCTCCGCTCTGGGCATGACCTGCGTGTCCGGTTCTTTGGATAACGGAATCGACGAGCGCATGGATTACGTTGAGATGGCCCGCCAGATCTGCGAGGAGTTTGGCTGCAAAGAGGTTCTCTCTGTCATCCGCAACATTAAGTCGGTCGAGGATTCCCAGTGGATGGGCATGCTCTATCGTGCCGGTAACGATAACCTGCTGCCCGCTCCGGCCGATTCCGCGGGCGAGTATTTCTTCAGCCCCGTGTACGACATGCACGTGCTCGAGGGCGTGGCAGCGGGCGACGCGTTCTCCGGCGCCTATTTGCACGCGCTGCTGCACGGCTATGATCCGCAGGACGTTATCGATTACGCTATCGCGGGCTCTGTGCTCAAGCTGACCGTGCGCGGCGACTCCAATCTGGTCACCGAGGCGGAAATCAAGGCCGTGGCAGCCTCTGCCGGCGGCGGCACCCGCGTTGCGCGCTAGATTATCTCGTCCAAAAACTGCTGCTAACTGCTGGTAACTGTTGATATACGCTCGTGTGAGAGAGGAAGCCGTTAATGTTTGAATCCTTTTACAAGAAGCTTGAGGGTCTTGGAATTGTTCCGGTTGTGGTTCTGGACGATGTCGCCCAGGCTGTTCCCATGGCAGACGCGCTGATGGCCGCGGGCATGTGCTCCGCCGAGGTCACGTTCCGCACCGACGCCGCCGCGGATTGCATTCGCGCCATGCGCGAGGCGTATCCGGAGATGGCCGTGGGCGCCGGCACCGTTTTGACGGTTGAGCAGGTCGACCAGGCCGTTGCCGCGGGTGCCGAGTTCATTGTCGCCCCCAACTTTGATCCCGAGGTTGTCCAGCACTGCATCGACATCGACGTGCCCGTGCTGCCCGGTACCGTAACTCCGTCCGAGGTTGGCGCGGCCGAGAAGATGGGCCTTATGGTTACCAAGTTCTTCCCCGCAGCGCAGTATGGCGGCCTTAACACCATCAAGGCCATCTGCGCTCCGTTTACCCGCCACCGTTTCATGCCCACCGGCGGCGTGAGCCTGGCAAATGTGGAGGAGTATCTCTCTTGCGACAAGATCATCGCGTGCGGCGGCACCTGGATGGTCAAGGCCTCTATGTTCGCCGATGGCGATTTCTCCCAGGTCCAGCAGCAGGCTGCCGAGGCCATAAACATGGTGAAAAAGATCCGCGGCTAAACTAATCCCGGGAGTGGTTGCGTCGGGCTTCCGCTCTCGCCGCGGTTCTTTTCACGATATAAGATGCGAACGCGCGCTGCCGAAAACTCCCTGGTCGGCAGTGCGCGTTCGTTTGTATGGGCTGTGCTAAGGATTTATGCGAACGCATAAAAAGCGTTTCTTTCGAGCTTGATTTATGCGAACGCATATAAAATGAGGACGAGGATTTGATTTTATGCGAACGCATAAAAAGAGGGAGATGACCATGCACCGCCTTTTGACCACGGCTGATATTGGAAAGCTGGTTCGCAAGGAGCGCCGCAGGCAGGGCGCCACGCAGGCGGAGCTTGCCGGTATGTCGAACGTGGGCATCACGTTTATCTCTCAGCTTGAGAACGGCAAGGAAACCGCAGAGATTGGCAAAGTTATCAACGTTCTTATGACGTTGGGGGTCGATTTGTATGCCGAGGAGCGCGACGCATGAGTGATCTGGAGATAAGCAGGCTTTCATCAGACCGTCCCACGGTAGTTGGACGAATTGACCGGGAGCATGGCCTGTTTATCTATGATGAGGGCTATCTTGCTGCGGCGAACACGATTCCCCTATCGAATTCCCTGCCGCTGAGACCGGAGCCTTTTAACGAGGGCGAGTTTAGGCCGTACTTTGAAGGCCTGCTTGCCGAGGGTGTATCGCGTCAGGCCCTTATGAGCCGGCTTCAAATTCCGGAAAACGACTATTTGAGCCTGCTTGCTGCCTGCGGAAAAGACTGTATTGGCGATGTGGTTATATCCGACGAATCTATAGGTGACTCTATACAGCGCGCGTCCATGAAGGCTGGCTATGACGGCGTGTCGCGCGATGATCTGCGGCAGATGTTTGAGTCTTTTCCCAGTGCAGCTAAGGAAAATGCGGCTTCGAGATTGTCCTTGGCCGGGGCTCAAAACAAGGTTGGCCTGGCTCACGACCCTTCGCAGGATATGAATTGCGGCTGGATGAGGCCCAAGGGATGGTCCGGCACAACGCACATCTTAAAGACCAGTCACATACTGAGCGTTCCAGAAGTGGAGTACCTGTGCATGAACGCAGCCGCTGCTTGCGGCATTCATGCGGCCGAGGTGGCGCTTGTGGATGTTGGCATGCCCGTAGTAGCCGTGAAACGTTTTGATAGGCGTGTACGGGGCTCGGGGTGCAACATCAGTGTTGTGCGGCTACACCAAGAGGATCTGGCACAGGCTTTTGGCGTTAATAGCGTCAGTAAATATGCGGAGCTGCCGGGGGGAAGCGTAAAAGCCATCTCGACCTTCTTGAGAGCAAAAAGCGCCCGTCCCCTTAACGACATCGCTGAGTTCGCGAAAATGCTCCTGTTCGCTTACGCTATTGGCGACTGCGATCGGCATTTGAAGAACTATTCCATCGTCTCGCGGTCGGACGCCGAATCGAACCGAACAACACTTCGCCTTGCTCCTGCATATGATTTGGTGAGCACCACGCTCTATCCGCGATACAGCAGAGACCTTGCGATGCGAATTGGCGGTGCTCGTTCAATTGATGATGTGGACGTTGGCGCTCTATTTTGTATGGCGGAAGACTTGGGCATATCGGCCAAGGCGCTTGTGGGCCTTGCAGGGCCAATTGTGAAACGTATTGCATCTGCGGTCGAGGAGGCTGCCGAGGGCGACGCCGCTTACAAATCGACCGCCTGCGTTGCCGAGGACCTTATCGAAGACATGCGCCCGCGCCTCGAGGTGCTTGAGGCGTTTTGCCATGCGCGGCAATAGCCGGCGGGGTGGAGCGCCGGCTGGGACATCGTCCAAAAACTAGAGCGTGGTGGCACCCCACAAAACGGAGCAGTCCAGCACCTGGTGCGGGTCGACCTCGCCCTTTTGGCGAATCTGGTCGAGGAGTACCTTCGCGGCGACTTCGCCTTCTTCATGGGCAGGTTGCACTACAACGGATACGGAAGGGGAGGCGACTTCGGCCCATTCGGTGTTGTCGAAGCCCAGGAGGCCCACGCGGTCGGGCATGAGCGGGTAGAAGTCCTTGCAGGCGCGGTAGATGTCCGGCAGGGCCCAGCAGTTGGGGGCGAAGATAAGGGTAGGGGTCTCGCCGTCGATCTGCTCGGCCAGGTACGCCTTGAGTGCCTCTGGGTCAACGCGGTCGTTTTCGAGAATGAACTGCGAGAAACCAAGGCCGTGGGCTTCGAGCGCGTCGACAAAGCCGCTGAAGCGCTCGATGCGGCTAGAGATCAGGCCGGGTTCTGCTGTCACCACGATAAACCGCTCGTAGCCCTTATGGATGCACTGGTCCACCGCCTGATAAGAAGATTCGTAGTTGTCAGTCTTGACCCAGCTCGATGCATGGTCGTATAGCTTGGAATCGATGAACACCAACTGCTTGCCGGCATCGAGGATCGATTTGCTGACCTCTCTAAACTGCGCGGTGGGCTGGACGATGAATCCGTCGACGCCAATTGCGAGCAGGCGGTCGATATAGGCGAGCTCGTTTTTCTTATCGAAGTTCGAACTGCAGACCAGCATGCGGTAGCCCTCGTCATCGATAACGCTTTCGATGCCTTTGACGATGAGGTTGGAGAACGTGTTGGTGATGTCGCCGATGATGACGCCGATGAGGTTGCTCTGCTTGGCATTCATGCCGCGCGCCAGCGGGCTGGGCTGGTAGCCGGTCTCATCGATAGCGAGGCGGATGCGCTTTTGGGTCTCTTCTGACATGCGGTCCGTCTTGCCATTGAGATAGAAGGAGACGGTGGTCTTGGAAGTGCCCGCCATCTGGGCGATATCGTTGATGGTGATTCGCTTTTTACCAGCGGCGGTCTTGCTGCTTGCCATAGGGAACTCCAAGGTTAGACACGGTCATACAAACCAGTTTAGCATCGGTCAATGAAAAACACCGGGCACGGCGGTGTTGAATGCCGTGCCCGGTGCAGGAAAAGGGGGCGAATGGAAGCAATGTGTTGCTTTAGAGGCCCAGGATCTCCTTGACCTTGGCGATAACGACCTCGTTGGTGGCGTTCTCAAAGAAGAGCTCCTGGAAGTGCTCGCCCGCGAGGGCGCCCTTGACCAGGTCGGCGTCCAGACCGTCGAGAAGCTCGGGGAAGGACTTGAAGTTGTTCTCGCGAACAACGTCCAGAATCTTCTTGTTGCGCTGCTCGGGAACCACGCGATCCTTGGGGTAGCCCTTGCCAGACTCCTCGCAGAAAAGCTTCTCGAAGGTGTACTGGAGGTTCAGCTCGTTGCCCCAGCCGTTTTTGAGGGCGAAGGGCATGGAGATGGCGTTGCCGTCGTTGATCTGGGCGAAGGTGTAGGCGTCCAAGGGGTCGGCGACGTGGCCGCAGATGACGCCGGGGAAGCTGTTGAGCGCGAGCATGGCGCCCTCGCCGGTGCCGCAGCCGGTGATGACGTAGTCGACGGCGCCACCGTTGAGCAGGACGGCGGCAAGGATGCCGTTCTGGACGTAGGTGAGCTGGGCGGTGTCCTCAGCGGTGTACATACCATAGTTGTAGACGGTGTGGCCCATGGGCTCGACGACCTTCTTGAGTGCCTCCTCGATGACGGCGTTCTTGGCGGCCTGGCTGTTCTCGTTGATGAGGGCGATCTTCATGATGCTATAACTCCTAACTGAAGAATCGGTTTACCCGCGTTTACTTGGTAACTACAGCATCTAATTAGTAAAACGGTTTGTCAAGTAATGGGAAGGAAGGAAAGAGGAAACACCACGATTCTACCGTTTAATGGCAATACTCTACCGCTCACAGTTTAGTAAACTTCATTTCTATTGCGTTCAATAATAGCGATTGGCAATATACAAACCAGAAAACCGGTTTTGCAAATACAAACTGGTTTGCTCACCCAGATGGAGGCAAGTACGGTTGGGAGGAAGCCGCAACTGCTTTCGGTATTGAAAGGAATCTACACTATGGGTCGTGTGAACACGGAGGAGATCGCAGATCGTGAGCGCTGGCTATCCGCCGCACCGCTCACCAAAGAGGAGATCGATCGCGGCCTGGCATGCTGCATCGCACAGATCGATGCCAACATGGATGCCTTCGGCACCAAGTTCCCCTGGTCCGCTACCAAGGGCTTGGAGTATCCCATCATCGAGAACATCGAATGGACCGACGGCTTCTGGACCGGCCTGCTGTGGCTCGCCTACGAGGTAACCGGGGACGAGAAGTACCGTGCACGTGCCATGGAGAACGTTTCGAGCTTCACCAACCGCGTCGAGAACAAGATCGAGCTGGACCACCACGACCTCGGTTTCCTGTACACGCCCTCCTGCGTCGCCGCATACAAGCTCACCGGTGACCAGGGTGCCCGTCGCGCTGCCATCATGGCTGCCGACCAGCTGCTCACCCGCTGGCAGCCCAAGGGCAAGTTCCTGCAGGCCTGGGGTCCCATCGACAGCGCCGAGCATTACCGCTTCATCATCGATTGCATGCTGAACCTGCCACTGCTCTACTGGGCTAGCGAGGAGACCGGCGACCCCAAGTACCACGACATCGCCGCTATGCACTTCAAGACCACCTGTGACAACATCATTCGCGAGGACGGCAGCGCCTTCCACACCTACTACATGAACCCTGAGACCGGCGGCCCCGATCACGGCGCGACGCGTCAGGGCTACTCCGATGATTCGGCGTGGGCCCGCGGCCAGGCGTGGGGTATGTACGGCATTCCGCTGAACATGCGCTATCTGGGCGATAGGTCCTACCTGGAGACCTGGCGAGCGATGAGCAATTACTTCCTCAATCGCCTGCCCGAGGATTCCATCTGCTACTGGGACCTCATCTTTGGCGATGGATCCGGTCAGCCCCGCGACTCCAGCGCCGCCGCCGCGGCGGTCTGCGGCATGATGGAGATGGCCCCCATGCTGGACGCCGATGACGCCGATGCGCCGGTATACGCTGGCGCCTGCAACGCCATCATGCGCTCGCTGATCAACGGCTACACGTCTGATGACCACGCTCCTCTTCGTCCGATCCTGTACCACGGCGTCTATAGCTGGCATTCCGGCAAGGGCGTGGACGAAGGCAACATCTGGGGCGACTACTACTTTATGGAAGCTTTGGTTCGCAGCAGCAGGCGCTGGAACCCGTACTGGTAGGAGAGGATTAAATTATGAGCACTCCCAACATCGTTATGGCTCGCGTCGACGAGCGTTTGGTTCACGGCCAGGGCCAGCTTTGGATCAAGGCCCTCGGCGTCAACACCGTTATCGTCGCCGATGACGAGGCTGCAGCCGACCCTATGGCGCAGACCCTGATGAAGACGGTCATTCCCAACAACATCGCGATGCGCTTTTTCACCATCCAAAAGGTTATCGATATCATCCACAAGGCCGCTCCCGCCCAGACTATCTTCCTGATCGTCAAGAATCCGGCCAACGCGCTGCGCCTGGTCGAGGGAGGCGTGCCCATCACCGAGCTCAACGTTGGCAACATCCACAACGCCGACGGCAAGGAGAAGGTTACCCGCTCCATCTTCGTTGGCCCCGAGGACAAGGCTGCCATCATCGAGATGGCTGACAAGTACGGCGTGACCTTCAACACCAAGACCACTCCCAGCGGCGCCGATGGCACCGTCGAGGTCGATCTGGTTGCTTTCTGCAAGCAGTCCGCGTAGCGCGAAAAAGCCTGCAGTCGCATATATGTACGTGAGATTCAACCTATAAGGAGGAAAGGTGGAAATCTCTCTCATTCAGGCCGTGCTGGTCGGCCTTTGGACCGCGGTGTGCTGGTCGGGCATGCTGTTTGGTATCTACTCCAACCGTTGCTTGGTGCTTTCGTTTGGCGTCGGCGTCATTCTTGGCGACATTCCCACGGCCCTGGCCGTCGGTGCGGTTGGCGAGCTTGCATTCATGGGCTTCGGCGTTGGCGCGGGCGGTACGGTTCCCCCCAACCCCATCGGCCCGGGTATCGTCGGTACCCTGCTTGCTATCACGTCTGCTGACGTGACCCCGGAGAGCGCCCTCGCCCTCTCCATCCCCTTCGCCGTGGCGATCCAGTTCCTGCAGACGGCTATCTACACCGCCTGCGCTGGCAACCCCGAGGCTGCCAAGCGCGCCCTCGAGAGCGGCAACCTCGGTAAGTGGCATACCGTCGCCAACATCACCGTCGTCCTGTTCGCTATCGGCGGCTTCGCCCTTGGCTTCCTCGCCGCCTATGCCATGCCCCTGCTCCAGACCCTCGTCGGCATGATCCCGGCTTGGCTCACCAAGGGCCTGTCCGTCGCCGGCGGCATGCTGCCCGCCATCGGCTTCGCCATGATCATGAGCGTCATGCTCTCCAAGGAGTTCATCCCCTTCGCGCTGCTCGGCTACATCGCCGCAGCCTACCTCAAGCTTCCCGTCGTGGGCATCGCCATGGTCGGCCTTGTCTTTGCCCTCAAGCACTACTTCGATGTTAAGAAGCAGGAGGAGAACGCGCCCGTCGCTGCTCAGGAGGTAAACCACGATGACTGGATCTAACACCGGCGCGGCTCAGACTCCCGTGCTGACCAACCGCGATTACATCAAGACCATGCTGCGCTCCTACTTCCTGCAGAATGGCTTCAACTACAGCAACTACCAGGGCCTTGGCTACGCAAACGTCATCTACCCCGCGCTGAAGAAGATTCACGGCGATGACAAGCAGGCTCTCTGCGAGGACCTGGAGAAGAACAGCGAGTTCTACAACACCAACCCCGTCCTGGTGCCGTTCATCACGTCGCTGCACCTCGCGATGGCCGACCAGGGCATGGATTACGACGAGGTCCGCGGCCTCAAGATGGCCCTCATGGGCCCGCTGGCCGGCATCGGCGACTCCCTGTCCCAGTTCTGCATCGCCCCGCTGTACTCCACCATCTTCGCGTCCCTGGCCACCAGCGGCCTGGCCTTTGCGCCCGTCGCCTTCTTCCTGGCCATCAACGCGACCCTGCTGGCTATCAAGACCGTCATGTGCAACCTTGGCCACAAGCTGGGTGCCGCGGTCGTCGACAAGCTCAGCAAGTCGATGAGCCTGATTTCCGAGACCGCGAGCATGGTCGGTGTCACCGTTATCGCCGGTCTGTCCGCCACCTTTGTCAAGATCAACATCGGCGTCGAGTTCGCCGCCGGTGCGGTCGAGGAGGGCGTCAAGCAGTCCACCGTCAACATCCAGGGCATGATGGACAACATCGCTCCGTCGCTGCTGCCCATGCTGTACATGCTCCTCATGTACTACCTCATCAAGAAGCGCGGCTGGAACACCTACAAGCTGGTAATCCTCACGGTTATCATCGGTGTCGCGCTGTCTTGCGCCGGCGTTCTTATCTAAAAGAGCCCACCCCCTTTAAAGCGCCGTTCCAGTTGCACTGGGCGGCGCTTTTTTCTTAGAGTTCTTCGTGCGGTATCCTCGTCCGCACCGTTTCGCATGGGGCGCCAGGCGATGGCGTCGACCGGCGGAACCGAGACAGAAATGGTGAGATCTATGGAACAAACCCAGCATCCCGCTTTGCGCGGAGCCCTTACCGGCCTGGTTCGCCACGCGGAGCGACCCGCTTTTGCCCATGTGGGGGCGGACGCCGCGTTAGGACATGTTCGCGCCGCCGCCGCGACCCTGCGCGTGGGGGAGATGCCGGCTCGCTTGGCGCTGATGGACACGACCTCGATCGTGAATCGCGCCGGCGATGTGATGCGCGGCGTCTTCTACTTCACCAAACCATGGGACATGGAGCGCTGCGCCACGCCGTTCGAGCTGCCCGCCAATCCGTATGAGATCGACTGGTGCGTGGTGAACAACGACGACGAGGAATGGTGCTTCATGCTCAATCGCATGGACTACCTTGAGGACCTTGCCGCCGCGTTCTTGGTGACCGGAAACGTTGAATACGCCCGCCACGCCCTCGACCTTGTGCTTGCTTGGGTGGCGGCGCATCCGGCGATCGAGCCGCGCCTTTCGACCCGTACGCTCGACACGGGCATTCGCCTGCGCAGTTGGGCGCGCGTGCTGCCCGTGCTTGAATTCGCCGGCGTGCTGGGGCTTGATTCCATGGCTCGCATCCTGCGCAGCGCCGGCGACCAGATCGATTATCTGGGGGAGCGCTACCTGCCCAAGTACGAGACCAGCAACTGGGGCAGCATCCAGACTTGCGCCATCGTGGAGACCGTGCTGATGCTGGCGGGCGCCGGCAATGACGAGGGCTGTTACGCGTGGGCCCTGGAGCGCCTGGCGTCCCAGCTGCCCGCACAGGTCTACCCAGATGGCGTGGATTGGGAGCTTTCTCCCATGTATCACATCGAGGTCATGCTCTATGTGCTCGGATCCCGCGCCGCTCTGGAGCGCTGCGGTCTCGAGGTTCCCTCTTCGATCGACAGCGCCTCGCGCGGGTTGTCATGGGGCCTTGCCATGCAGACCATGCCCGGCTGCGTCATCGATGCCGTGGGCGATTCCGACCGCTTAGCGGTCAACGGCGTGGTCGCCCTTTCCGCCGCGTTGTTGCGTTCGGGCGAACTCAAGTACATTTCCGGAGTGGAAACCTTGGACGCCCTTGACCTTATGGCATACGGTTGCGGTGTGGCGGACGCGCTTTGCGGCGTACCCGCCGTGGTGCCGCAGCAACGCGTCTTTGATGGCGAGGATTCCGGCACGTACACGGCGCGCGGATCGTGGGGCCAGCATGCCGGCGCGGCGCTGTTCCTCAACGGTCCCCTTGGCAGCGGCCACGGCCATAGCGATAACCTGCACGTCTCCTTGTGGGTCGACGGCCTGCCCGTGCTGGTGGATTCCGGCCGCTACACCTATCGCGAGGACGTGGATATGCGCCCGTGGCTTAAAGGGCCGTACGCCCACAACGGCCTTATGGTCGACGGATCCTCGTCCAGCGCGCCCAAGGGCAGTTGGGGCTATAGCGATTTTTGCCAACCGCTCAAGACCTACGCGCGCCATAGCGGTCGCTTCCATTATTGGGAGGGCGCCGTGGTGGAGCATGACCCCTGCGCCGTGTTGGTGCGCAAGGTCCTTTTTATCGACGAGGGAATTTTGGTGGGTTGCGACGAGGCGCATTGCACGGGCGACCATCAGCTAACGTCTTTGTTCCATTTCGATCCACAGCTTGAGTTGGAGGCGCTTGCTGAAGAGGGTGCGGACGATGCCTACGGGGATTTGGGCGTCCGCTACTCCGTTCGCCGTGCGGGCGAAGAGGTCGCCGTGTTCTGCACCGAGGGCGATTGCACGGTGGAGGAGGGCGAGTGCTCGCTTGATTACAACCAGCTCTCGACTCAGCGGGTCGCAAAGGTGGCGTCCGGGTTTACCGACAGCGCGGCGCGGCTGTGGTGCGTGGCGCCCGCGGGGGTGCGCGTGGAGGACGCGCAGGTGTGGCGCAATGCGGACGAGGCGGTAGGGCGCGACTTGGCAAGCGCCTTGCGCATCACGACGCGCGACGGATCCGTTTACACTGTAGCGTTCTTTCACCGCGAAGCGTATAGCGGCGTCAAGGCGTTTGCGCTGGAGGGCGTCTCCTTCCATGGCAAGGCGGCGGTTGTCTCAGAGCGCGACGGCAAGCGAACGCTTCATCTGATGCGCGCCTAAGATCAAAGGCGGTCCGTTGCAATGCCCGCCGCGGGAAGGCGCGGAGGCGTTGCGACGGACCGTTCTGCAAGGCTAGAATGGCACGCTCCGATACACGTTTGAAAATCGGTATCGGAGCGTGCCGTTCTTTTCTAAAAAGCGCCTCGATGCGTCTACAGCAGATGACCCAACACCATCAGCTGGGTAAGCCCCGGCCAGGGCGAGGGGTCGTCGGCGCGAACCAAGTCGCACAGGCGGATCCATTCGATGTCGACACCGCCCAAATCGACTAGCTGCGGCATTCCGGTCTTCTCGAGGCGCGCGGTGATGTCGGTTCCGTCGGAGCAGACAAGACGTACCTGCTGCCACCAGGAATCGTGCGGAAAGTCCGCGCGCAGCACAATGGCCGCTTGCTCGGCGTGGACCGTGCGGCCAAACTGAATCTCAAGATAGGCGTCGTCGCGACCGTTGATGCCCCAGCTCTCATAGGGCCAGCGTCCGTGATGGATGCTCTGGAAAGTGCCGTCGATGGCATTGCGCGCGATGAAGCGCGGGTTGGTGGCGCCCGTATTGGTCACCGCGTGCGGATAGATGGCGGCTTGGTCCATCAGGTCGTGGGAATTTAGGGCGAGGTTACGGAAGTTGGAGCGCTCGCGCGGATCGAGCACGCGCGCGTAGCCCCAGTGGCAGTCGCCGGTGAAGGCCTGGATGGGATAACCGTCGCGATCGGCACAAAAGGGGATGGGGAACTCGAAGCGTCCGCCTTTGAGGACGATGACGCTTGGCGGCAGGCTCTCGTCCAGCTGAACTTCAAGTTCGATGGAGTCTTGGTCGCTTTCAAGGACGAGGATGTCGCCCGGCTGGTATTCGGAGTAGCGGGTGTCGAGATGCACCAGCGTGTCACCGGTGGATGTTCCCAAAACGTCGCCGTCTTTATTGACGAGGCTTAGGGTGATGGTTGCCATGGGGAGTCCTTAGAACGAAGCTGCTTATGTAAGAGCATGGGTTGGCGAATGCTCGCAGAAGGGTGAAACGCTAAAAAGAGAGCCACGGCGGCTAAGGTCGCGCGTGGCTCTGTATGCAAGCGTGTCGGAGGTGTCGGCGCTGCGTTACGCAGGCTGCTTGCCGATGTAGGCGAGGATGCCGCCGTCGACGTACAGGATGTGGCCGTTAACGAAGTTGGATGCGTCGGAAGCCAGGAAGACCGCGGGGCCCTTGAGGTCCTCGGGGGTGCCCCAGCGGGCAGCGGGCGTCTTGGAGACGATGAACTGGTCGAACGGGTGACGGGAGCCGTCGGCCTGACGCTCGCGCAAAGGAGCGGTCTGCGGGGTGGCGATGTAGCCCGGCCCAATGCCGTTGCACTGGATGTTGGCCTCGCCAAACTCAGAGCAGATGTTGCGGGTCAGCATCTTGAGTCCGCCCTTGGCTGCGGCGTAGCCGGCGACGGTCTCGCGGCCGAGTTCGCTCATCATGGAGCAGATGTTGATGATCTTGCCGTGACCGCGCTCGATCATGCCGGGCAGAACGGCCTTGGCAACGATGAAGGGGGCGTTGAGGTCGACGTCGACAACCTGGCGGAAGTCCTCGACGCTCATCTCGAGCATGGGGATGCGCTTGATGATGCCGGCATTGTTGACCAGGATGTCGACGCCGCCAAGGTCGCGCTCGATGTTGGCGACGAGCTCGGCAACCTGGGCCTCGTCGGTGACGTCGGCAAGGTAGCCGCGGGCATCGACGCCCGCCTCGGCGTAGCTGGCCAGGCCTGCCTCGAGCTTCTGCTGGTCACGGTCGTTAAAGGCGATTTTCGCGCCCGCCTGGGCAAGGGCGGTGGCGATGGCGAAGCCAATGCCATAGCTGCCGCCGGTAACCAGGGCAACCTTACCGTCGAGGCGGAAGCTGTCCATAGAGAATGCAAAACCGGTTTCTTCTGCCATAATAATGAACCTCCAAGCCGGATAATCGAAGAGTGGGCAGCGTGTAACTGGGGGCTGCTGCCCAATACATAGTCAAACTTAGTAAACCGGTTTTGTCAAGCGAGGATTTTGAACTTCCGGTGTGCGGCGCGTAATTCACAAGGTGCACACCGTACGGGTAAAAAAACGCGCGTCGTCCCCCAAAGGAGGGGTCGGCGCGCGACTGCGTTTCGGATGAATGAAGGCGGGTGCTGCCGTCGCCTAGTCCTTCGCGGGCTCCTGGCCGGCTCCCGCCTTGGCGGCTGCGGTGACGGAGGACGTGGCGCTGTTAGCCAGCTGATTGACCTTATCGATCACCTGCTGCTCGGGGTGGTCCTCGGCGTGCAGCGGCAAATCGGGGCGAACCGCGTCGTAGACCAGTTGGATAAACTGGGCGGCGCCGTCGGATGAGAGGTGGGTGCCGTCGCCGTCGAACAGATCGTTGCGGCCCTCGCTATAGCCGTACCAATCGATGATGCGAACGTTGGGGTAGCGCTCCGCGGCACGGGTGATGGCCTCGTTGGTCGGCCCAACCCAGGGCTGAGGGCTGCGCGTTGTTATAAAGACCACTACGCGCTTGTCGCCCAGCAGGCTCATCATCTGGTCGATGTTCTCGTCCGTAACCAGGCCGTTGGTGCCCAGTGCAATAACTACGATCTTGCCCGCTTGATTGCCGGCGATGTACTGCGATGCCAGGTCAACGCCCGTGGTGAACTGCCGGTTCTTGGCGGCGTCAATGTGGCCGTGGGGAAAGGTCTGCTCAAAGTTGGGGATGGTGCGCAGCGACACGGAGTCGCCAATCATCAGCACGTCGTAGGCGCCGGCGGGAAAGCCGTTTTTATCCGTTTCCACTTCGCCGCCGTCCGTGGCTGCGTCGGCGGTTACGGACGGTTGCTGAGACTCGTTCCCGGCGTTACCCTCAAGCAACGCCGCCCCCTTTTCGCTTAGCGCCGAGGTGTCGGGAACAAATACCAGGCCGCCCAGCGCAAGCAGCAGCGTGGCGCTGGCGATGCCAAAGGGGATAGCGTGCTTTTGAATGATTTGCAGCGGCTCCTCGCCCTGCCGGACGTGGCGGAAAAACGCTCCAAGCGCCCCGCGCCTAAACGGCGTCTCGATGAAGCGATAGGAGCATTCGGCCACCGCAAGGACAACGGCCAGCTGAATCGCCGTCATCCACCAAGGGGTCTGGCGAATGTCGGCAACGGGGTTCATAAGGAGCAGCAAGGGGTAGTGCCACAGGTAGATGCTATAGGAGCGCTTGCCAATCCAAATGAAGGGCTTGAGTGAGAACAAGCGCACCAACAGGCCATCGTCCTGAACGCAGGCGGCGATAAGCATCATGGTGAAGACGGAGCACAGCAGCATTCCGCCACGGTATTGAAAGGCCGAGTAGCCGTTGCTCATGGTAAACAGGGCAAGCAGGCCGGCAAGCCCCGCCGCGCCAACAAGGTCGACGGAAGTGAGGGCGATGGTGCCGCGCGCGGGCGTATCGGTGAGAGATTCGGCCATGGTTGCGTCACCGGCGGCGTTTGCCACGGTGGCACCCGCGTCCTTGAGCGCGCTTTCCTTTTCCGCTGCGGCCTTGACCTTGTTCGCAAGCAAATCCAGGCCCAAGGCGTGCGCCAGGCGTGCGGGAGACATGTCGCGCGGCGGAATAAAGGCAAGCCAAACGCCCAAAAGCAACGAGAAAACGCGCGTGTCCGTTCCGTAGTAGATGCGGCTGGGGTCAACGGCGGGGTTGTACAGCAGCGTCATGGCGAGCGCGGATACAGCGGCCAAGCCCAGGACTATGCGGCGGACGGTCGGCTTCTTCACATGCATAGAGAGCAGGCCCAAAAGCAAGGGCGGCCAGATAAGGTAGAACTGCTCCTCGATGGCGAGCGACCAAAAATGCGTAAGCGGCGAGGGGTCGCCCAGGGCGTCGAAGTACGAGACGTTCTGCGCGATCTGCCACCAGTTGTTCACAAAGAAAAGCGAGGGCAGTATGTCCGGCCGCATCTTGGTGAGCATCACGTGGTTAAAGAACGTGCACAGCACAATGGTGACCACCATAAGGACGCTAATTGCGGGCAGCAGGCGCCGAGCGCGGCGAATCCAGAAGGACTTAAGGTCAATGCGCCCGCTCTGCTCGAATTCGTTCAAAAGAAGGCGCGTGATGATGTAGCCGGAGATCACAAAGAACATGGTGACGCCAAGTAGGCCGCCTTGAATCCACGTGAAGTTAAGGTGGTACAGAACCACGGCAACAACCGCCAGCGCGCGGATGCCGTCGAGTGCCGGCAGGTAGCGCGATCTGCCGCCTTGCGGCTTTTCTTTTGGCGCCTTCATCGCCTTTGCGCGGGCGTGTTCGGTTTTTGGACGATGACCGGCTTGCGCATGCCGCCTTGCCTGCGCGGTCGGCCTGGTTTGCGACGCGTGCGGACGGGAGGCGTGGTGGGCGGCTTGGGCGGCTTGGGCGGCTTGGGCGGCTTGGGGCCTCGCCTGAGGCGTCGGCCGGGGCTCGGGCTGGTCCGCGGTGGTATGGGGTTCTAGCTGCTGTTTATTCATATGCAGTCCATTGGGTGTGGCGGGGTGCGGTTTTGGTACGGTTTGGGTGCGAGTCGACGGTGTAAAAACGCCCCTTTGCGCAGGCTTGCGGCAAAGGGGCGTCCCGGGTTTTCGTGTGCGTTAGAACTTGACCTTGGGCGCCTCGCGCGCAGCCTCGGCGGCTTCAAATCCAGAGCGCTCCTTAAACTGGAAGACGCCGGCGAAGATGTTTCCGGGGAAGGTCTGGATTGCGTTGTTGTAGTTCAGCACGCAATCGTTGTAGCTCTGGCGAGCGTAGGAAATCTTGTTCTCGGTATCTTCAAGAGAGCTCTGCAGCTGGGCAAAGTTAGCGTTTGCCTTAAGGTCGGGGTAGGCCTCGGCGACGGCAAAGAGCTGGCGAAGCGCGCCGGAGAGGACGTTGTCCGCGGCGATTTTATCATCGGGGCTCGAGGCGGATACGGCGGCGTTGCGCGCGGAGACCACGGCGCCAAGCGCCTCCTTCTCGTGCGCGGCATAGCCCTTGACGGTCTCTACTAAGTTAGGGATAAGGTCGTTGCGGCGCTGCAGCTGCGTATCGATGTTCTGCCATGCGTTATCGATGCGATTGCGCAAGGTGACCATGTTGTTGTAGATGCCGGCGACGGCGATGCCGATCGCAACAAGGACGATGATTCCAATGATCCAGCCCATGAGTTACCCCTGTCCTGCTCACGCGGTCGATAGTGCGCGATATATAGATGCTTCATAGTATAACCGCGTGCGCAAAAGGCGCCAGACGGTGGGGTCGAAAGCGCGGTCGCGCCACACGCGAGACCGTCGTTCCCCTCGCGTCATGCGACGCACTGCTCGCCACAGCCGTTCCGGAAGAGCGAAAAGATTATTCTCGTTAGAAAAGTCTTTTATCACACAGAAATTGTTCGTTGACAATTGTTTTCTAAAATACAAAATCTATGACTAGCTGCATATGTTTCCATAAAGATCGGGGGATACGATTGGATCTTCGCGTGCGTAAGACGTATAGCGCTCTCATCGCCGCATGCACGGACCTTATGTCTGACATGCGCTTTGAGGACATTACCGTTGCCATGCTGTGCGACAGGGCAATGATTAGGCGCACCACCTTCTACAAGCACTTTGCTGACAAATCGGAGTTCTTCTCCTTCTACGTCGACAGCCTGCGCGGCGATATGGTCGAGCGCGGTCGCCTTGCCATCGACGAGCTCGAACCCGGCGTCGCCCACACCGCTTTCGCGGAGCGCGCTGCCATTCTGGACGCCATGGCAGATTACTTCCTTGAGCACGAGACGCTCATGGACAACATCTTTAGCAGCTCTACCTGCGGCATGATGCTTGTGGTGATTTGCGAAAAGATGGCCCAGTCCTTTAATGAGAAGGCCGCTCACGACTTGAGGATAGAGGCTCCCGGCCCGGATGACTTGATCTGCCGTTGCGAATTCGCGGCCGGCGGTATCATCCGCCTATTGCTTTTGTGGTGGGACCAAGAGGACCGTCGCTCTGGTAAAGATGAGTTTGTGCGCACGTGTAACCAGCTTGCCGAGCGCATGCTGAGCGAATAGGCAAAAAGCGCGCCGGGCTTGAGAACGGGCCCGGCGCGCTTGTTTTTTAAATGGCGGAGAGAGGGGGATTCGAACCCCCGGAACGCTTGCGCGCCCAACGGTTTTCAAGACCGCCGCATTCAACCGCTCTGCCATCTCTCCGTGTTTGGTAATGATAGCATCGAATCATAGAGAATGACGAGAAGGGGTTCGATGCTTCAACAAGATACACGCGGCGTCGCCGCAGGCAGCCAGCGCGACGCAGACGAACGCTTTATGCAAGAGGCCCTGGAGCAGGCGCGAGCCGCTGAGCGCGCGGGCGAGGTGCCCATTGGCGCCGTGGTGGTTTACAACGGCGAGGTTATCGCCCGCGCCCACAACCTGCGCGAATGCAATGAGGATCCGTCTGCCCATGCGGAGTTTTCGGCCATGGTGGAAGCTTCGCGCGTGCTGGGCCGCTGGCGCCTGGCGGGCTGCACGGTTTACGTGACGCTGGAGCCGTGCCTTATGTGCGCGGGCCTTATGGTCAACGCGCGCATAGACCGGTGCGTCTATGGAGCGGCGGACCCCAAGGGCGGCGCGCTGGGGAGCCTCTATAACCTCAATAGCGACCAGCGCCTCAACCATGCGTTCTCGGTAACCAAGGGCGTGCTTGAAAATGAGTGCGCAGCTCAGTTGAGCCGGTTTTTCTCCCAAGTTCGCGCCCGGCGCGCGCAGGGCGAGCGCGACCTTGTTATTCCGGATGATTACCCCCGGCGCCGGCAGGCGGCATCCACGGCCGCTGCGGACCCAAGCGTTTTGGAGCCGGCCATTGTTGTGGCAAGCGATTCGTTTAAAGGCTCTGCCACCAGCGAGGAGGCGGAGCGCTGGATCGCCACGGGCGTTCGCCGCGTATTCCCCAATGCCAATATCACGTGCATTCCTTTGGGCGATGGCGGCGAGGGCACGGTTGACGCCGCGTGCGCGGCGCTGGATGGAACCTATCGCGTTGTTCAGGTTTCGGACCCCATGGGCAATACCGTAAAAGCGCGCTACCTGTTGACGGCGGCAGGCCAGGCGGTTCTCGAGATGTCTTCTGCCGCGGGCATAGAGTTTTCCGATTGCACGCATGATGCCGCCCTGAGGGCTTCCACCTATGGCGCGGGCCAGCTGGTCATGGATGCCATAGGCGCCGGGGCGAAGGCTATCTATCTGGGGTTGGGGGGCAGCGCTACCACGGACGGCGGGCAGGGCTTTTTGCGCGCTCTAGGCGCCCGCGTTTTGGACAAGGAAGGGCGAGACGTGCCGTGGGGGCTCGCGGGCTTGGAGCGCGCCGCAGCCTTGGATTTGGAGCCGGCGCTGCGCGCGCTCGCGGGTGTAGAGCTGGTAGCCCTTACCGACGTGAGCAACCCGCTGGTGGGGCGCCGCGGCACGGTACGCGTCTTTGGCGAGCAAAAAGGCTTGACCGACCTGCCTACCCCGCGTGGGGCGGATCCAACCACCTATGCATCCTACGATCGTTGGATGATCGCCTTTGCCCGCCTGCTTGATGGGGCGCGCGAGCGCCATGCCCACCTGCTACCCGAACCTTCGTCCAAAGCAAAGCGCTTTGGCAGCGTGGCGGGGGTTCCTGGGGCGGGCGCCGCGGGCGGCATGGGCGCAGCGGTGCTTGCGTGCGGAGGCTCCCTTACCTCTGGGGTCGAGGCCATGCTCGACCTGCTTGATTTTGACAACCTTATTCGCGATGCAGACCTGATTATTACGGGCGAGGGCGCTGTGGACGGCCAAACGGCTGAAGGGAAGGCCCCCGTGGGCGTGGCGAGGCGGGCGAAGCGCCAGCACAAGCCGGTTGCCCTGATCGCGGCGTCGCGGGCCTATGAGTTGGACGCGGTGTACAAGCGCGGCGTCGATGTGGTGGTGACGGCGCTGCGCAGACCCATGCCGCTTGATCGCGCCATGCAGTCTCGCGAGACGCGCCATAACCTGGTGTGTGCGGGCGAGACGGCGGCGCGAGCGCTGCTGCTGGGGCGCTAGGCCGCGCTACCGTCTGCCGTGGCGCTGCGGTATCGCGCGCCGAGCGTGATACCATGCGGTACGCAAGCGTTAAAAGGGGGGCTACATGACTCAGGGGAACAGCATCGACTTTGACCAGGTCATTGACCGCAGGCATGATGCGTTTAGCTATTCCAGCAAATGGAGCACGTCTCGAGAGATCGCTGAGCACTGCGGCTTGCGCGAGATTACCGATGACCATATCGCCCTTTTTACGGCCGACATGGACTTTCGTTGCGCGCCCGCCATTTTGGATGCGCTGCACGCGACGGTTGACCATGGCATCTTTGGCTATAGCACCATCGATGGCTGCCCGGCCTATGCGGACGCCGTGCGCGATTGGTTTGCGCGCCGTGACCAATGGACCATCAACACGGATTTGATGCTGTATTGCCCGGGCACCGTCCGAGCGCTGGAGTATGCGGTCGAGGCTTTTACCGAACCGGGTGACGGCGTTATTATCCAGCGCCCCGTCTACCCGCCCTTTACCCACAGCGTTGAGGAGCTTGGGCGCAACGTGCTCAACAACCAGCTTATTCGCCACGCTGATCAAGATGAGTGCGGCGATTTGTACTACACCATGGATTTTGACGGCTTGGAGGAGCTGGCCCGGCGAGACGACGCCAAGCTCATGGTTTTGTGCAATCCCCACAACCCCGTGGGTCGCGTTTGGAGCGTGGACGAGCTTGTTCGCGTGGCGGATATCTGCACGCGCAACGGGGTGATGATCATCGCGGACGAGATTCACGGCGACCTTTTGCGCGCCGGCGTGAAGGTGCATCACTTGGCTCAGGTGGCGCCCCACGCTCGCGTGATGACGTGCACCGCGGTGAACAAGACGTTTAACTTGGCGGGTCTTGCTGCTACCAACCTGGTGTTCAGCGATGCAAAGGACAAGGCTTTGTTCAGTCGCGTTTTGGGCCATGCCGAACCCAGCCCCTTTGCCATCAGCGCGGTGATCGCTGCGTATAACCAGGGCGAGGAGTGGGTTGACCGGTGTTGCGCATATATTGACCGGAACATCGACGATGTGATTGATTTCTTTGGGCGCGAGTTACCGGACGTGGGCGTGCGTCGCCCCGAGGGCACCTATATCCTGTGGTTCGACTTCACGCGTCGCTGCAACGCGCTGGGAATCGATGGGGATGAGCTGCACCGCCGCATCTACGAGGAAGCCAAGGTCATCTTGCAAGACGGTCTCAACTTCGACCCCGACGGCGGCGAGTTCTTCCAGCGCATGTGCGTGCCCAGCCCGCGTTCCGTGTTGATGGAGGCTTGCGAGCGCATCGCTGCCGTGCTGGCGAAATAGGGCTTCGCGCAAGGCGAGGGGGCGGTGCCTGCATCCGAGCGCGTTCGGCGCGTTGCGACTCCGAGTACCCTGGTGCACGTATCGCCCACTCTCTGCGCAGCGATGCCCTTTTCGTCGCGGCGTTGCTGTGGGAAAAATGATTCTCGACTTGTGCACCCAAAATGGGGTAGGATATCTCCTGCACGCCTCGCGCGTTCAATGGGTTCGGGTGACGATATGTTCCGAATCTGGTCAGGTCCGGAAGGAAGCAGCCATAAGGAGCCTCTGCCGGGCACCCGTTCCCATTGAGCACACGGGGCGTTTTTGTGTGAAAGGGCCTGTCACAGCATCGCCCGCGCGGCGCTGTGCGAGCGACGGTTTCGAAAAATCTCTCGCTATGCATCGCGGCGTTTCGCGACCTGCGGCTTTACACCTCTTTATCCGCGCTAAATCAGCGAGGAAAAGTCGTACCTTTTTGAGATGGTCAATGAGGGCCACGAGGCGGGTAAGGGCGGCGCGGAATCGGGGTGATTTCGTGCCGAAGGCGCCATGTTAGAGGTCTCGGGGCGCTTTGCGGGGCATTTCGGGCGCTGATAAGGGGTTTCGGAATCGATTTTGCCTTTGCATAAAAGAAAAATGCCCGTCTGAAGCGTTTCAATTGACATGGCAAAGCGAATCGATTTGGTCTAGCTCCTTCTAACTGCGTCGGTGGGGTGCTATTCCTTGAGCGTAGCTTGGGGGCTGGTGCTAAGCAAGGCGTCTACCAGCGCGTTATCCTCGTCATCGTCCGATCCTAAGGGCAGGCCGCACGCTTCGAAGAAATGGCTGCCCGCAAACTGCCGAGCGCGAAAGGATTCGTGCTCGCCATCGTCCAAGTAGCGAATACGGCTGCGACAATCCGTGGTGCCGCAAAAGAGGGCGCCGCGCTTGGCGACGTAATCCAGGTAGAGGGGCGAGTCGCTCCACAGCATAACGCCAGCCATGTTCTCAAGTTCGTAGGCCACGGCGTACTGCTGCCAGGCGATGCCGCGCTCGCGTACGTATTTATCGAGCACGGTGGCCATGCGGGTGACGCGGCGCAGGGTGTCGCGCGCGTCTATCAACCGGTTCTCATCGTCCACGGCAAGTCCTGCGGCGCGCAGACGCATGTTGGCGCGTTCAAGTTCCCTGCCATCTAACAGCACGGCGGGTACGGTGAGCTTGATTGACTCGTCCCCAAACAGCTCGATGGCGGAGTGGACGTCCAGGGCGCCCGCCAGGGCGGACGCGCGGATAATGCGCGAGTCATGCGCGTGCTGCACGTGGCAGCCCATGCCGCGGTCGGTAAAGACCTTGCGCATGGCGGCGACGTGCTGGTTGATGTCGCTGCGTGACGGGGCCTCCGCAGCATGCCCGCTCATGCGGTAGAGGTACAGGTCGAAGAGGGGCGTGGGGTTGGCGGACCTGGGGACGCCGGTCGCGCTGCCCTGCGGCGAAGGGAAGCGGTCGGCCGTGGGATAGTAGACGGATCGCTGGCAGAACCCCGCGATCTCGCCGCGGCGCTTGGTTGCCTTGCCGTAGAGCTCTACCAACGCGGAGCTCTGTGCCGGACCAGAGGTGGAGCCCTCGCGCACCTCCACGATTCCGTTGGCGATATAGGGCGGGAAATTGCCCTCTGCAACCTGCATGACCAGCACGCCTTGCAAGGGGTTTGCGGGGTCGCAGATAAAGCGCGCGTCAAAGTGGGGGATGGGCGAGACGTGGCGCCGGCACAGCTCGCCGATGATTTGGCCAAAGTCCGCATTGGGCTTGGGGATGGGGCAGACGGATTTGTCATCGTCCGCAATGCCCACCACCAGCCAGCCTCCGCGCGAGTTGGCGAACGACGCGATGATCTTGGGGATCTTCTTCTGCACGGATGCGTTGTAGGAGCGCTTGAACTCCAGCGCGAAGCCCTCGTCCAAATCAGCAAGCTGGGGCAGGTCGTCCCATGTGACTTCGGCGAGCGTTTTGGGCTTGCCGTTGGCGGTGCGAAACGGACTGAACATGGCGGCCCCTTTGGATCGTGACGAGGCGGTGCGTCTGAGGGTATGGTACCCGCGCTTCAGGGTTGGTTTCTCGTCGGTTTTCATGCGCACGGCGCAGGCTTTTAGCGGATGCGCGCCTACGAGCTGGCATATTATGGATAGGTCTGTGAACTCCAATGAGCGGCGAGGCGTTCGATGCTGAACCTGTTGAGGCGTTTTTCCGGCGCGTACCGCCGGTATTTCATCATAGGGCCCCTGGCCAAGCTGGTAGAGGCGTGCTTCGACCTGATCACGCCGCTGGTGGTGGCCAGCATGATCGACAACGGCGTGGGCGCGCGCGACATGGGCTCTGTGGTGCGCCACGGGCTGGTGCTGGTGGCGATGGCCGTGGTGGGCATCTCGGTCACCCTGGTTTGCCAAAAGGTGGCCGCGCTGACGTCGCAGGGTATGGGTACGGACATGCGCCGCGAGCTCTATGCGCATATCAACCGGCTGTCCTTTGCGGATCTTGATCGCTTTGGCACGCCGTCCCTCATCACCCGCATCACCAACGACGTCAACCAGGTGCAGCTGGCGATCGCCATGACCATACGCATGCTGATTCGCTGGCCGTTTTTGGCGGTGGGCTCCATGGCGGCCGCGCTGTTGATCGATGCTCGCCTGGGATTGATCTTTTTGGTGACTACCCCGCTTATCGCCGCGGTGTTCTGGCTGGTCATGGCTAAGAGCGTGCCGTATTTTAAGAGCATGCAGGCAAAGCTCGACCACGTTGGCCTGGTGCAGCGCGAAGGGCTTTCCGGCGTCCGCGTGATCCGCGCGTTCTCCCGCGAGCAGCACGAGCGCGAGCGTTTCGCCGCCGCCGCTGCCGACCAGGCGCAGACCGCCATCGCGGTGGGAAAGCTCTCGAGCGTGCTTAATCCCGTGACTTTTTTGGTGATGAACCTGGGCGTCTGCGCTATTTTGTGGAGCGGGGGCGCGGCCGTGAGCGTGGGCGACCTCACCCAGGGCCAGGTGATCGCGTTTGTGAACTACATGACCCAGACCCTGCTCTCCATTGTGTACGTGGCAAACATGGTGGTGATCTTTACCAAGGCAAGCGCCAGCGCGTCGCGTATCAACCAGGTGCTGGCGTGCGAGCCTTCCATTACGGATGCGGCCGCCGCGCCGGTCGCGCTCCCCGTTTGCGCGGGCGATGCCGCCGCGGTGCCGGCGCTGCGTCTGGAGCGCGTGGGCTTTCGCTACGGTTCCGCCTCTGCAGACGCTTTGGACGATATCACCTTGCAGCTGCCCGTCGGCGGAACGCTGGGCATCATCGGCGGTACGGGCTCTGGCAAATCCACGTTGGTATCGCTGCTGCCGCGCCTGTATGACGTGGCCCGCGGCGGCGTGGAGGTGTTTGGCACGGACGTGCGCGCCTGGCCGCTACGCCAGCTGCGCGGGGTTATAGGTATGGTGCCCCAGACGGCGCAGCTGGTCTCTGGCACGGTGCGCTCAAACCTGTGCTGGCGAGATGCGAATGCGAGCGACCAAGAGCTGTGGCGCGCCCTTGAGATCGCCCAGGCGGCTGACTTTGTGCGCTCGCTGGAGGCCGGCTTGGATGCCCCGGTAGAGGCGGGCGGCAAGAACTTCTCCGGAGGCCAGCGCCAGCGCCTCACCATTGCCCGCGCTCTTGTGGGCGATCCCAAGATCTTGGTGCTGGATGATTCGTCCTCCGCGCTTGACCTGCAGACGGACGCCCGCTTGCGCCGGTCCCTGCGCCAGCTTGCCTTCGCGTCTGCCGAAGCCTCTGGGCCAGGCGCGCCCGTGCCCCTTACCACGGTGATCGTGTCCCAACGCGTGTCTTCCGTGCGCGACGCGGACCTTATCTGCGTTATGCGCCGCGGCCGTGCGGTGGGTTTGGGTACGCATGCCCAGCTGCTTAGCACCTGCGACGTCTATCGCGAGATCTGCGAGTCTCAGCTTGAGCGCGAGGGGGTGGCGTAGCGTGAACCCGTATACATCTACCGGATCGGTGTCGACCGTCGCGTCGAACATCGCGGGCGGGTTATCGTCCAAAAACAACGTCCGCGCCGCCGGTGCTCTCGCGCCTGCCGTGCTCCTTACCACCAAGCAGGTGACGCGGCGCCTCATGGCCTACGTGCGCCCGCATGCGGCGTCGTTCGCAACGTCGTTTGTATCCGCCGGCCTCTCCGTGGTGCTGCAGCTTTACGTGCCCATTGTGGTGGGGCGCGCCATCGACCTCATCATAGGCATGGGCCGCGTTGACTTTGCCGCCTTGGCACCGCTGCTGGTCCAGCTTGCCCTGGTGGTGCTTGCCGCCTCTGCCCTGCAATGGGTGCAGGGGTATTGCGTCAACCTGCTTACGTACCGCTGCGTGCGAGACATGCGCGTGGACGCCAGCGAGAAGATCGGTCGCATGCCCATCAGCTTCATCGATGCGCATCCGCACGGCGATTTGATCTCGCGCGTGGTCAACGATGTCGACCAAATTGGCGACGGCCTGCTGCAGGGGTTCAATCAGCTGTTCACCGGCGTGGTGACTATTGTGGGAACGTTGCTGTTCATGCTCTCCATCTCCGTGCCCATGGCCGTGGTGGTTGTGCTGGTAACCCCGCTTTCCATAATGGCGGCCACGCTGATCGCCAAGTTCTCCAACAAGAGCTTTACGGCGCAGCAGCGTATCCAGGGCCAGCTGGGCGCCCATATTGAGGAATACGTGGGAAGCCAGCGTTTGGTGAGCACGTTTTGCTACGGCGACCGCGCGCGGGAGCGCTTTGACGCCATGAACGGCGAGCTGTACACGGCGGGCGAGCGCGCGCAGTTTCTAAGCTCGCTTTCCAACCCCGGCACGCGCTTTATCAACAACCTTATCTACGCGGCGGTCGCGGTTATTGGCTGCATGTGCGTCATCACCGGATGGCCGGCTCCACTTACCGTGGGCGGTGTGCAGACCTTCTTGTCATACGCCAACCAGTACACCAAGCCGTTCAACGAGGTCACCAACGTCATCACCCAGCTGCAGACGGCCTACGCCTCCGCCCGTCGCCTGTTTGCCCTGCTGGACGCGGACGAGGAATCGCCGGATAAGGTTGATCCGGAGGCCTTGGCGGTTCCCGTTGTTCCGTCTGACGGTTCCGCCCAGCCTGCCGGGTCTGCCCTGCTGGGCGGCTCTGACGGTTCCGCCCGCGGCGAGGTGGTTTTTGATCACGTCAATTTCAGCTATACGCCGGAGCGCCCGCTGCTGCAAGACGTCTGCATCCACGCCGCCCCCGGCCAGCGCATCGCCCTGGTGGGACCCACGGGCTGCGGCAAGACCACCCTTATCAACCTGCTGCTTCGCTTCTACGATGTGCAGGGGGGACGCATAGAGCTCGACGGCGTCGACATCGCCTCCTACGCCCGCGCGGACCTGCGCTCGCGCTTTGGCATGGTCTTGCAGGATACCTGGCTGTTCGAGGGCACCGTGCACGACAACATCGCCTACGGCCGTCCGGGCGCCACGCGCGGGCAGGTTGAGCGGGCGGCTGTCCGGGCGCATGCGGACGGTTTCATCAACGCGCTGCCCCAGGGGTTCGATACGGTGATTGGCGAGGGCGGCGGCACGCTCTCGCAGGGCCAGAGGCAGCTGCTGTGCATCGCGCGCGTTATGCTCTGCGACCCAGAGATCCTGCTGCTTGATGAAGCGACCAGCTCTATCGATACCCGTACGGAGGCGCAGGTGCAGGCGGCATTTGACGAGCTTATGCGCGGCCGCACCAGCTTTGTGGTGGCGCATCGCCTCTCCACCATCCGCGAGGCGGATTGCATCTTGGTCATGCGCGATGGCCGAATCATCGAACGCGGCACCCATGAGCAGCTGCTTTTGCAGGGCGGGTTCTATGCGGAGCTCTATAACAGCCAGTGGGTGGACGAGTAGGGTCAGCGGGGCCAACGGAAGGCTCGCCGCTGCGGTCTTGCTGAAATCGGCCTCCGTGCGCGTCCGCTTGCTGGTTTTGGCCTTCAGTTGGAGTTGGTGCTGCTGAAATCGCCCTCCAGTTGGACTTGGCGTGGTTTATCGCGAAGCTGTCTTTGAAGAAGTCGCAGGTAGACGCGGTGCGTCTTCAGATGCTTCGAAGTCGCAAGTTCAACTGGACCTCGATTTTAGAGGTACGGGTGAAACGGAGCTCGATTTCAGCAGAGCCCAAGTCCAACTGAAGCGCGTTTTTAGCAGCAACTCCAACTGAAGGCTGTTTTTAGCGCGCTTGGCCGAAAGGCAACTCCAACTGAAGGCTGTTTTTAGCAAGGGCGCGGATCAGCAGAATCCAAAAACCCGTGCACCGTCTTTGCGCTGTACGCGTATGACAGTTTAGGCCAGCATTTTGATGAGCATGCCGATCCCGGTGCCGATCGCACCGCCCGCGGCAGCGCCAAGGATGATCTTCAGGCTGTTGATCACGCCCTTTTCCACGGCTTCATCTCGCGCGCGTGCTGCCCGGCGAGCGTGTCACGGTCCACGTGCTCACCGCGGCTGAACGCCAGCACCTCGCGATAGGTGGCCAGGTCGTGCTGCTTCTTCAAGCGCTCGAGGTTGGCGAACGCGATCAACATCACAAACAGGGCTACGAGCGCGAACACCACCGTGGGGGTCGTGTGCTCGCCTCATCCCCACTCGTACTGTAAAGCGCCCCAAATTCCCAACAGCAAAAAGATAGCTGCGCTCACTACCGCCACCGTTGAGAGGTTGTTGTACTTCTTGACCGCCGCATCCATTACCTGTGCCATGGTTTCCACGTCTCCTTTGATGAGGGAGTCTACGGTCACCCCAAACACGTTCGAGAGCAGAAGCAAGCTCTGGACGTCCGGATACGTGCACCCGCACTCCCAGTTGCTGATGGTCTGGCGCGACACGTAGATACGCTCCGCAAGATCGTCTTGGGAGAGGCCCAGCTCCTTGCGGTGCTCCTTGATGTGCGAGCCTAGCTCCATGCTCCTGCTCCTTGGGGGGTCGGGGTGACCCCTGTCGAGAGTCACCATGGCATTGACGGGGGAATCGTGCCATCAAAGGTGTTTATAACGCCTGCTCGCAAGGCCGAAAAACCTCGTCAAAATGCTTTATACATGCCTCTGACCAGCAATTTCTCTGCATCGCCGTGTCTTTTCTCGCGTGCAAAGACCAGCGGGTCCGGGCTCTGGCAGCACGTCCCTTACCCTCTGAATCGGCGCGGCAAAATCCCAAAAAATCTCTTGCACTGTGTATGCGTATGTATATACTGTACTTAACGAGTATATACACTATGCTCAGCAGCGGGCGGTGCCGACGGGCGCTGACCGCGAGTCGCTCGAGACGTCGGGCGGCGGGCCGCCACCGGCTGGGGGACGCCCCGCGGCAGCGGTATGTAGGGAAAGGGACCAACAACGTGGAACTTATCATTTCAAACTCCAGCAGCAAGCCCATCTACGAGCAGATCACCAGCCAGATCAAGGCGCAGATCATCGCGGGCCAGCTGGCGGAGGGCGAGCAGCTCCCGTCTATCCGCGCGCTGGCAAACAGCCTGCGGGTGAGCGCCATCACCACCAAGCGCGCCTACGCGGACCTGGAAAGCCAGGGCTTCATCGAGACCGTCCAGGGCAAAGGCAGTTTTGTCGCCGGCGGCAACAAAGAGCTCATCCGCGAGGAGCACCTGCGCGAGATCGAGGGCCATCTCTCCCGCGCGGTCGAAGCCGGGCGCGATTTGGGCCTTGGGCCGGCGGAGCTGCGCGAGATGCTCGACCTCCTGCTCGACCAGGACGAGTAGCCCTCGTTGTGAGCGCAAACCCACTTCATCCATCTCGTCCAAGCCAAGCCAACACGTAATCCAGCCATACCAAGGATGGAGACCATGAACCAAGTAATTGCTGTCGCACCCCTTATCCAGGCAAGCGGCCTTACCAAGCACTATCCCGGCTTCTCGCTCGCGGGCGTCAACGTCACGGTCGAGCCCGGCCAGGTGGTGGGCTTTGTCGGCAAGAACGGCTCCGGCAAGTCGACCACCATCAAAGCCCTGTTGGGCCTCATCTCTCTGGACGCCGGCCAGGCAAGCGTCCTGGCCTGCTCGCCCCGTGATCTTGCGAACACGGCATCCGCCAGGGCAAAAGAGCAGGTAGGCGTGGTGTTCGACACCATCTCCCTGCCGGGTCACCTTAAAATCGAAGAGGTGGGCAAGCTTATGGCCCGCGCGTATTCAACCTGGGATGCCGCTGGCTTTCAGCAGCGCCTTCGCGCTGCGGATCTCGACCCCAAAAAAGCCGTCAAGGACCTCTCCCGCGGTATGGGCATGAAGCTCTCTCTTGCCTGCGCGCTGTCGCACAGCCCTCGCCTGCTCATTTTGGACGAGGCGACGGCGGGCCTTGATCCCATGGCTCGCGATGAGGTGCTCGACGCGCTGCGCGATTTCGTGGCGGTCGAGGATGCCCAGGGCAACCCCGTGAACGGCATCCTCATGTCCAGCCATATTACTAGCGACCTGGATAAGATCGCGGACACGGTGCTTTGCATCGACGCCGGGCGTCCCGTCTTCAACATCGCTAAGGACGAGGTCTGCGACCTCATGGGCGTCGCCCGCTGCCGCGCCGCGGAACTTGAGCAGATCGCTCGTTCCGGTGTCATCGCCCCTGGGGCCATGCGCATCATGCGGCAGGATTACGGCATCGACCTGTTGGTGCCCGATCGCTTCGCGTTTGCGGAAAGCTTCCCGTCCATCCCGTGCGACCGCATGGGCATCGACGAGTACATGGTGCTCATGATCAAGGGCGAGCGCTATTGCTAGCCACGTCGTGCTTGCGGCTTCTTATCTGCGCTTCTTTGGACGATGTCCTCGTCCACCTCTGCTTCCTTTTGAAGGGACTCACTATGAAAAAGGCTTTTTTGGTCGAGCTGACGGTGCTCACCGGTTACATCAAGCAGCTTTTGCCTATAGCGGCGATTACGGACGTTTTCGTTGCGGTGGGCATGGGCACCACGGTCGCGCTCGCCGGCGTCTTTGTATGCATATTCTGCATGATGGGGTCGATGGCTGCCAGTGCGTACGATGACGCGAGCAACTGGGGTGCCTATCGCCTTACGCTACCTTTGTCCCGCCGCGACGTGGTGCTTGGCCGCTACGCCGCCGTGGCGGTTATGGGTGCCCTCGGCATCGCGATGGGCGCGCTGGTACAGCTGCTGGCGGCAACGGTGGGTGCCCTCGGCATCTTACCGTCTGAAATCGGCGACATGTTCGTCATGTCTCCCGACGATGTCCTCGCAAGCATATTCGTAGTGTTCCTCTGCCTGTTGATGGGCATGACCGCGGCCTCGCTTGCCATTCCCTTCTACTTTATACTCGGCAATACCAAGGCGACGCAGTTCCTGCCGATGGCGGTGATGCTTCTCTACGCTTTGGTCATCTTCATTTTTGCCCAGATGTCGGACCGCATCGATGTGGTGCCCATGCTCTCCCAGTTCCTCGCGTGGGTCGAGACCCCGGCTGGCGTTGCCACGTGCGCCGTGGTGATGGCTGCGGCCGCCATACTCATCCTTTTCGTCAGCGCCGCGGTCTCTATGCGTATCTACGCTCGCCGCGACCTGTAGGCCCCGGCCGCTCGATTACGGCTTTCGCGGCGACTTTGAGTTGTTGCGCCCCGCGCTCGCCCGGCCTGTTCCCGCCGGGCCTGCGATGGATCCGCGCCCGCCCCGTTCTCGTCCTCAGAACCGTTCGCGTAAAGGGACGGTAAGCCCGCGTAGCGGGGGAGGCGCGCGCAAAATCAATTCGACTATAGTAAGAGCGTTCCGGCATGGCGTCGGGGCGCTTTTGTTTTCACGCGCGGCGTTACTCGTGCCGTGCCCTGTTCGGTGAGGCTCTATGGCAGGCGACAAACCCTTTGCATCGATCCCGCTGCCCCTCAAGGGGGCCCATAACGTGCGCGACCTTGGCGGATATCCATATACGCGCCAAGCGGGCGAGTGCGGAACCACGGCGTTTGGCGTCTTTTTGCGCTCGGGCACGCTGGGCAGGCTCACTTTGGGCGACCGCGAGGCGCTGCGGTGCTACGGCCTGCGCCGCGTCATCGACCTGCGCAGCAACTTCGAGCTCAAGCACTGGCCCGATCCGTACGCCAAGCGTCCGGAAGAAGGCGTCTTCTACACGCATATTCCCATGCTCGACCAGCTCAACTCAAGCGGCTTTCGCGGCGCGCTGCCCGCCTGCATGTTCGACGTCTACCAGTCGCTTTTGGATAACGACGCCTCCAGCATCCGCTCCGTTATGGAAGCGCTCGACGGCCCCGGCTGCTCGCTGTTCCATTGCCGCGCGGGCAAAGACCGCACCGGTGTGGTCGCCATGCTTTTGCTTGGCCTGGCGGGAGTGGACGATGAATTTATAGTTGAGGACTATCGTGTGACGCAGGACTACATGGGTCGCGGCCTGCGCGCCCAGCGTGCCGGCGTCTCGATTCTGCTGCTCAAAAAGGTGCCGCGCTGCTTGTTTGAGTCTGCCCCCCTAGAGATGGAGCGCACGCTCGAGCATCTGCATGCTCGTTATGGCACCGCGCGCGAGTATCTGGAGGATTATGCGGGGTGCGATCCCGTCCTTCTCGACCGCCTTACCGCAAAGCTGCGCGGCGAAGGACTTTAGACCGGGTTGGAAGCGGGCTGAGGCGCTGGCGCAGAGGCCGTGTACGATGAGATACCATGCTCGCGTAAGTGGTATGCAAGCATAGCGTTGGGCACCGCGGGCTCCCGTGGTGCGTCGCTTGGGTGTCACACAAATGTTCTCCCTTGTGTACATTCGTTGGATTAGGCTCGCTACGTGCGGTCCGTCTCCACACTTTGACAAAAACTCGATAATCGGGCGCTAGTATGGTGGGCTGCGAACCTATAGGGCAAACCTAACAGGTTCTTAACAGAGATCGCCCGCAAGCAGCCGCTCGCGGCATCCCAAGTAAAGAAGGATCCGTATGCTCGTAGCCATCATCTCCCTTGCTGCCTTTGCGGCAACGGTCGCCTTGACCATCCGCAAGGTGCGCACCCTGGACCAAGACGCGCGCTCCGCACGCCGCTCGACCGTGCTTTCGGTTGCGTTTTTCGCCGTGCTGCAGCTTGTTGTAGGGCTCTACGCGGCAATGGGCGGCATCGCCAACGACGTGTTGTCGCCGCTTGTCCTCAACGCGGTTCTTACGGGCTGCGCCTGGCTTAATCTTGAGCGCGATCTGGTGCGCGAGCGCCTGCTGCAGATCGCGGGTCCTGCCGGCCGCTTCGCCCATCCGCTCATCGCGTGCGTGATTCTGCTGTTCTTGGCGGGCGCGGGCGCGACGTTGGGGCTGGAGATCCCTAGCAATCACAACCTGCTGTGGATGTATCCGCTTTGCCTACTGCTCGAGTGGTCGCTCATTACCGCCATCATGGCCGGGGTGTTCTTCATCTCCCAGCGCCGTCATACCCCGCCCGCGGTCGTCGCCGTGCTCATGAGCATTTTGGGCATCGTCGAGTATTTCATCATCACCTTCAAGTCTATGCCCATCGCTCCGGGTGACATTTCCGCCCTATCTACCGCGATGGCCGTTGCCGGCACTGGCTACTCCTACATCCTGTCGCCTTTCTGTCTGTATGGCATGGCGTTCATGGCCATCTCCGTGCAGCTGTGCCGCATGGCCGCCATGCTTCGTCCCCAGCGCGATCGCGGCGATCGCCGCGCGCTGCTCATCAACCTTATGGTGGGCATCGCATGCTTGGTGGGCGTGGGCGCCCACGTGACGCTGGTCGATTATTACAACACGCTTAGCATTCAGGTTTATACCTGGCGTCCGCTTGAGAGCTACTACCGTCAGGGTTTCCTGCCCAGCTTTATCTCTGGCGCCCAGACCATCAAGCCGCCCGTGCCGGAGGGCTACAGCGTCGAAGATGCCAAAGAACTCATCTCCGACTATGCTGGGCGATACGACGCCGGGCAGGGGGCAACCGTCGAGCGCTCGCAGGCTGCCGCCCAGTTTGAGGACGAGAAGCCCACGGTCATCACTATCATGAACGAGACCTTCTCGGACCTTTCCATCTACCAGAACCTGCATGCGAACTATCAGGGGCCGCAGTTCTTCAAGAGCCTGTCCGATACCCTGCAGCGCGGCGTGCTCTATGTCTCCGCGTTTGGCGGAGGCACCTGCAATACCGAGTTCGAGTACCTCACCGGCAACTCCATGGCCTTCCTGGGCACGGGCACCTATCCGTACACCATCTACGACCTCACTCGTACCGAGACCCTTTCCCAGCAGTTCAAGGATCTTGGTTACGACACCACTGCCATCCACCCCAACCATGGCACCAACTGGAACCGCGAGAATGTCTACAACGCCTTTGGCTTTGATAGCTTCCTCACCATCCAGGATTTCCAGGATGCTGAGAAGCTCCGCGGCATGGTGACCGACGCCGCGACCTACGACAAGATTCTGCAGATGCTGGACGAGAACCCTAACCCGCAGTTCATCTTCGATGTGACCATGCAGAATCACTCTGGCTACGACACCGGCCTGATTCCGGTAGATAAGCAGGTCAACTACGTTATCGACGGCATCAGCGATCCGGAGGTCAACGAGTATCTCGCCCTTATCGAAGAGTCCGACCGAGCCCTGGAAGACTTTGTGAACCAGCTGCGCAAGATCGACCGCAAGGTGATCTTGGTGTTCTTCGGCGATCACCAGCCCTTCTTCCCGGATGACTACAACGAGGCCTGGTTCGCCAACGAGGACGCTGCGATCCATAACGAGCGCCTCTGGCAGACCGATTACATCATCTGGGCCAACTACGATGTCGCCGGACGCGACCAGGAGAGTGGTGTGGACGACCTCTCCATCAATTACCTGGGCAGCGTATTGATGAACCTCATCGGTGCGCCTATGAGCGACTACCAGAAGGCCCACATCACGCTGCGCGAGGCGCTCCCTGCGATCAACGCCACGGGTTACGAAGACAAGAGCCTGCGTTGGTATCTTTCCAGCATGGCCGCCGAGGAGAACTTCCCGGCGGGCAGCCCGGGCGCCGAGGCGACCAAGGCGCGCGCGGATTACGCCAAGATGCAGTACTACGAGGTGTTCCGAGACGGAAAGGACATCTATACCAAGATGTACCAGTCCGCCGCGAACGAGACCGATCCCAACCTGGCGCCCGGTACCACGCAGATCAAGTAACCCCGCCATCCGACGGCCGGACATGCGATCAAGCAGCCCTCCTGCGGTAAGATACTCGGTGTATCCGAGACATCTCGCAGGAGGGTTTTTCTATGGCTGAAATCGCTGCCGCCACGCCCGTGTCCGCCCTCGACCTCATCGAGCAACGCTCGTCCACGCGAAAATTCGCCGACGCGCCCATTACCGACGACCAGCGCGCCGCGGTGCTGCACGCTGCGACCCGGGCACCGTCTGCCGGCGCAATGATGATGTATTCGATTATCGACATCCAGAAGCAGGAAACGCTCGATCGCCTGTCAGTCCTCTGCGACAACCAGCCCTTTATCGCCAAGGCCAAATGGGCTCTTATCTTTGTAGTCGATTACTGCAAGTGGATAGATCTTTTTGAGCACGTGGGCTGCTTCACGGACGAGTTCGTGCAGAAGACGGGGCGCTCCCCGCGTCGAGCATGCGGACTGGGCGACTTTGCGATCGCCGCCCAGGACGCCGTGATCGCGGCTCAGACCGCCGTGATCGCCGCGGAAGCGGTAGGATTGGGCAGTTGCTATATCGGCGACATCGTGGAGAATGCGGAGGAGGTTGGCGAGCTTCTGGGGTTGCCCGCGCACACCATGCCCCTCAGCATGCTGGTCTTCGGCGTGCCGCACAAGGAGCGTCCTGCCACGCCGCATCCGATTGAGAATCTGGTTATGAGCGAGCGCTATCGTCGTGCGGACGCCGAGACCATGGATGCGCAGATCGCCGAGATGGACGCCATGTTTAGGCCCCATGCGACGGAGGCGGGCGCGCGCGTGGTCGATATCTATACCCGCAAGCACACCAGCGACTTCATGGTTGAGATGAACCGTTCGATGGAGCGCTGGTTTGGCAATTGGGGCGCCATAGAGGAAGAGTAGCTAGCGCCCGACCGGATGGGCGATGCGAGTCTTAACTCATCTTCGTTCGTCCGTGATTCATCGGCGTAAAAGCACAAAGCCCACCGATCGAAATGACCGGTGGGCTTTGTGTTATTCGGGGCTCTGTGCGAGCTGGCGTCTTTTACGGGCGCGTGTTGGGGTCGATGCGCGTCATGCGGTCGACTTCCTTGAACTTGGTGAACAAGGGCACGTACTCGTAGAACACACTGGAGCTCTCAAGGCCAAACCAGCGAGCCGGAGAGCCGGCAAAGCGGCGGATGGTGTACTTGAGGGCGATGGCGGAACGCTCACGGCTGTCAACGTCGCTCTCGGGTGCCAGCATCTTGCGGAGCATGCAGAAGCGGAACGAGCCGATGGGGCCGGGCTTCTTATACACGGAGTACTCATGCGTCTGCGGAGGCAGCTCGCCGGAGGCGGACAGGTCGGAGACCACCTGGCGCAGGTAGGCGTTCACGCGCTGGTTGACCTTGTAACCAAGGTAGAGATGGACGCGGAATACAAAGTTGGTACCAAAGGTCTCGACCGAGTAGGAGAACGTGTAGGGCTCATCCATTACCTCTACGTTTAGGAACCAATAGGCGCGGGCGCGCTTGGGGTGCTTGTCCAAGATGGAGTAGAGGATGTCGCGGTCAAGGTAGTTGGTGTTGGTCTCGTTGGTGAGGTACACCAGGTTGTCGCTCATGAGCTCATAGGTCTCGTCATTGCGGAGATGGTCGAGCTGGTCAAGATAGGAGCGGATGGGCAGCAAGGTTGCCTGGCGGCGCTCGACGGAGGTGCCGTTGTACCAGCTGACCATGATGCCCATGATGAGGGCCGCCATGAGGATGGTGAAGTAGCCGCCGTGGAAGAACTTGGTGAGCGATGCGCTAAAGAAGAATCCTTCCAGGGCGACGAAGAAGATGACGAAGATCCAAGCTGCGATCTTGCGCTTGCGCACGTTATGTAGGAAGAAGAACAACAGGATCGACGTGCAGATCATGGTGATGGTGATCGCCAGGCCGTACGCCGCCTCCATATGCGCGGATGACTGGAACAGAAGGACGACGGCGATGCATCCAACCCACATGACGTTGTTCACCATGGGGATATAGAGCTGACCCTTGGTCTCGGCGGGATAGAAGACCTGCATGTGGGGCATGAGGTCCAGACGGCTCGCTTCGGAGACCAGCGAGAAGGCGCCGGTAACCAGTGCCTGGGAGGCGATGATCGCGGCGCAGGTGGACAGGCCGACGGCGAACGGACGCATGCCCTCGCCCAGCATCTCGAAGAACGGGTTGAGGTCGGTGATGGTGGCGAGCTGGGGGTTGCCGGCGTTGGCGAGCAGCCAAGCGCCCTGGCCAAGGTAGGAGAGGAGCAGGCAGATCTTGACGAACGGCCAGGTCGCGTAGATATTGCCGCGACCCACGTGGCCCATGTCGGAGTACAGGGCCTCCGCGCCGGTGGTGGCGAGGAAGCAGCTTCCCAAGATCATGACTCCCGCATGGTTATTGGGCGAAAGCAGGAACGCGATGCCGCGCAGCGGGTTGAAAGCCAGCAGGATGGCGGGGTTGCCCAGCACGTAGACCAAGCCGTTGGCGCCCAGGAACAAGAACCAGAAGGTCATGACGGGGCCAAAAGCGCGGCCGATCTTGCTGGTGCCCGCGCGCTGCACGGCGAACAGCAGGCTGACGATGATAAGGGTGATGATGACCACGTTGGTCTGCCCGTCGCCAATCAGCGACCGCATGGCGGGAATGGTCCTCAAGCCCTCGACGGCCGTGGTGATGGTGACGGCGGGGGTGAGGATGCCGTCTGCCAGCAGCGCGGAGCCACCCAGCATAGCCGGGATAATGAGCCATTTACCGTATTTTCGAACGATGCTGTACAGGGCGAAGATACCGCCCTCGCCGTGGTTTCCAGCCTTGAGCGAGATCAGCACGTACTTAACCGTGGTCAGCAAGGTGACCGTCCAGATAACCAGCGACAGGGCTCCTAGGATGAATTCCTCGGTGACCTGCATGATGCCGCCCTGGCCTGCGAGCAGCGCCTTGGTGACGTACATGGGCGAGGTGCCGATATCGCCGTAGACGACGCCCAGCGTTACCAGCATGGCGGCAAGGCTCACCGGGATGTTGTGACTTTTATCGTCCCCGTCTCCGTGCTTCGACTCCTTTTTAGATTTCCTCTTGATGGCGGTCGCGCCGTGCGCGTCGGGCGTCTCGGTGCCCTGCGTGCCGCTCGTTTGCTCCTTTTGATCGGAGGCAGTCGATTGCGTCATCGGTTCTATGCTCCTTGATGAAACGGGCCCTGTCCGGTTGGGCGTGGGGCGAATCGAAACCAAGGTCGCGCGTCGTGGGCTGCACGCCTTGGTGGCACGAGATTATAGCCTTATTGGAAGTAGTTCGCCATTCATTGGATGCCGATGGCGCGCAGGTCAATCGCACATTGCCGTGCGATATGGAAACGCCGCCGCTCGCGCATGGGAAAAGGCGGGCGGCGGCGTTGAATGGGTTTGTATCGACGGACGAAGCCTTCCGTCTAGCGGTCGTGGCCGGAGCGCTTAGCCGAGGCCCGCCTCGATGCCCGCACGCTGCATGGCCTCTTCAACCGTGTAGCGCTTGACCAGGTAGCACTTGTGGATGCGCGGGTTGCGGGCAAAGTCCTCTGGGATCGTCTGCGCGGTGATGTCCGTCAAGACCACGCCTGCGCGCGCCAGGCCCTCGATATCGGGCTTGAAGGTGCGGAGGTTGCACGAGAAGATCGCCTCGCCTTGGCGGGTGAGCAGGCGCGACAGGCCGATGATGAGCTCGGTGTGGTCGCGCTGCACGTCGAAGGTGCGGTTGCCCATCTTGGACGAGTTGGAGAACGTGGGTGGGTCGCAGAAGATGAGGTCCCAGCGGTTGCGGGTTTCGCGCTGCTCGGATATCCAGCGGCGCACGTCCGCGCGAACAAATTCATGGTTGCGGCCCGTAAAGCCGTTGAGCCGCATGTTGCGGTCGGCCCAATCAAGATACGTGTTGGAGAGGTCGACGGTAACCGTTTCCTCAACGCCTCCGTCCGCTGCATAGCAGGTGGCGGTGCCGGTGTAGGCGAATAGGTTGAGGAAGCGCTTCTTGCCGCGAGCGTGCTCACGCACCAGGTCTCGTGTGACACGGTGGTCCAAGAAAATTCCCGTATCCAGGTAGTCGTCAAAGTTGACCAGGAACGTAAGGCCGCCTTCCTGGATGCGGGGCAGCCTGCGACGCGAGCCCTCGTCGACGGCATCTTGCGGCCCGCGACCGCTTCGCGACATGGAGCTGCGGCCGGCGTCGGCATATTGCGAGCCGCCGCGCGAGCGCGTGCGCGCCTTGGCGTGGACGTGGTCGGGGTCGACGTCTAGGACGATAGGGGCGATGGTGAGGATGTCGAGGAGTCGCGCGCGTGCCAGCGAGGGGTCCACCGTCTTGGGGGCGGCATACTCGGCGATTACCAGCCATCGACCGGGCGTGGCGTCGCTGCCCTGGTACAGGTCGATCGCCGCGGCGTAATCCGGAAGGTCCGCGTCGTAGACGCGGTAGCAGGTGACGCCGGCGCGCTTGGCCCATTTGCGGCGCAGCCTGGCAACCTTTTTCAGTCGCGCGGCGAATTGGTCGGATTCGGGCACCAGGACGGCGACTTGCTTGCCGTCGCCCAAATCAACGGTATGCGTGACGGGTTGGACAAGCTTCTCGCATGCTCCCTCATCGTCCAAAGATTCAGTGGACGAGAAGACCATGATGCGGGCCTCTTCGTTGTTGGGCTTTACCAGAATCGAGGCGCCGGGTTCGAGGTTGAGGCTGCGCGAGAGGAAGTCGTCTCGGGTCAGGGCTACCAAACGGGGGCAGTCGCACGCTGCGCGCACCTTGGTGATGAGCGACAGGATTCCCGCCGTCTGGGTAAAGGGGACCTCGGTGGTGTCGGCGAGTAGCGATATGACTTCTGCGTCTTCATCCTGCAAGGCGGCGAGGACGTCTTCGGCGCGCGGCGCGACAAGGGTGGCGTGCTTGGCCATGCCGGCGGAGCGCAGCACGCGCGCGGCGTATCCGGCGGATGCGGAGTCTGCATCCGTGGCGATTATAACGGCTCGACGGTTTCCGCCCGCCTCTGCGCGCTCATCCGCCTCCGCGATAAGCGCGTTCCACGCGCCCTCGTCATGGCGCTGCCAACCGGTGAAGCCCCATTGCTGGCGCAATAGGCCGGGCGCGCGGTCGATAAGCTGGCTGATGGCTTCAAGTTCCAGCCCGCCGCCGGCGCAGGAGAGGTCCACCAGGGCGGGCGCCGCGGGGGAGTCCTGGTCCCTATCAAGCGATGACACCGCCTGCGACCAGCCGGTTTGGGCGAGCATAAGGGCGGCGTAGTCCGGGCGGAGCACGTGCGCCTTGGCGCCGGAGCGGGTGGCTTCGCGTGGCAGGCGCTTAAAGAGGGGCTCGCCAGAAAGGTCGAGGTGGATGCTGGCGCGTTCGCCGCGGATGGAGAGGGCGATGCGCGCGTCCGGATGCTCGGTGTCGACGTTGGCGCGGGCTCCGGCCTCATCTGCCAGGCGGTCGCAGATAGCGTCTTTCACGCACAGCGCGGCGTAGTGCGAGTTGCGCAGTTCTTTGTTGGAGCCACGGGCGGTCACGGCGATGCTGGCGCCTCGGACCAGGATAGATTCCCAGGGCATGTCGTAGGCGCCGTCATACAGGGCGTTGGCGTCCCAGCAGTCAAAGCGGCCAAGGACCACAAAGACGCGGCTGGCCAGACGCGACCACAGGCAGGCGCGGTAGGCGTCGGCAACCGTACCGGTAAAGGTGACGCGGCCCTTAAGGCGGCGGGTCTTGCGCAGGCCCATGGCGCGCAGCTCCGCGTCAAGCGCGCTTTCGAATCCCTCCGGGCAGCTGGCGTAGAACTCCAGGTATGTCGCGGTGAGCGCGGCTTGCGTTGCTTCGTTCATGGTGCTGCCTTTCATAAGGGCGCCGCGAGGATGCCGATACTGCGAGGTCTGCGCGAGGGCGTCGGCGCGGGCGCGTACGTGTTCAAGGTGCCATTATCGCATAGTGGCGCGCGGGGCGGCTCGCCCCCACCTGACCGCTACAATATGGGAGGGCAGCTGCGTTATAAGGGGGATTACATGACCGCGTTTGGATCAAAACCTGCCGACCTGGCTATGCCGGCGGCGCTGTTCTTTGATGTGGACGGTACGCTGGTGTGGCATGATCCGGATGCCGCGACGGGCGAGAACATCGTTAGCAACTCGCCCTCGCCCGAGGTATACAAGGCGTTTCACGCTCTGGCGGACAACGGCCACAAGGCGTTTATCTGTACGGGGCGTCCGTTGAGCCTGGTGGCGCAGGACCTGCTCGACCTTAAGCCCGCGGGCCTTATCACCGGCGCGGGAGCGACCATCGTTATAGATGGAAAGATCGTCTACCAAAACGGCATTGCTCGCGAGCTATTGGACCGGACCCTCAAGGTGGTCTTCGAGGCGGGCGCGGGCGTGATGTATGAAGGCGCGAACCTGTGCGTGAGCCTTGTGCCCGCGGGCGTGCCCTATGAGGATTTTCCCGGTGTGGCGACCGTGCGCACCATCGAGGATTTCTATGCGTTGGCGGGCGATGAGGTGTTCGACAAGATCTCGTTCATGAATAGCGAGGTCCCGGCGCTGCGGAGCGCATGGGATTTCCTGGGCCAGCACTACACCATCTGCGATTTGGGCGTTGGCGTGGGCGAGATGAGCGTGATCGGTACCGACAAAGGCTCCGGCATCCGCCATGCGCTCGAAGCGCTGGCGAGCCTTGCCAACGCGGATGCCGCTGCAGATGCGGCGTACCGTACCTTTGCGTTTGGCGATTCCGAGAACGACCTGCCCATGATGCGCGTGGTGGACCATCCCGTGGCGATGGGCAACGCGCTGGATTCGGTCAAGCAGGCGGCGTGCTACGTGACGGCCTCGGTCCAAGAGGACGGCGTTCCGGCAGCCCTGCGCCACTTCGGTTTGATTTAACGCGTGGACGAAGAGGGGCCGCTGCCCGCTTTCGAAAAACTCTCCAATATCGGAGATTATTTCTGAAGCGCGTTCAACGGCAAGAAGCTTCACCCATACATAGCCAACAAAAGAACCCCGCAGGCGGCTGATGCAAGCCATCCTGCGGGGTTCTTCAATCAAGAAAACAATCAAAGCGCTTTGAGAGGGGGCGCTTTTCAGCGTCGAGGTCCCCGGCGATGTTCCCGAAAAGCTCCGCGAAGCGCGCGTACGGGAACATCGGTCGGGGTCTCGCGCCCAGGTGCCTACTCTAGCTCGAACGCTCCCGTGTAGAGCTGATAGTAGTACCCCTTCTTAGCGATGAGCTCATCATGGTTACCGCGCTCGATCACGCGTCCGTGGTCAAGGCAGATGATGACGTCGGAGTTGCGGACCGTGGACAGGCGGTGCGCGATGACAAAGGTGGTGCGGCCCTGCATGAGGGCGTCCATGCCGCGCTGGACAATGGCCTCGGTGCGGGTGTCGATGCTCGAGGTCGCCTCGTCCAGAATCATAGCCGGGGGATCCGCGACGGCGGCGCGAGCGATGGAGATCAGCTGGCGCTGGCCCTGGGAGAGCTGCGATCCGTTGCCGGTGAGCATGGTGTTATAGCCTTCGGGCAGGCGGCGGATAAAGTCGTCCGCGCCGGCCAGCTTTGCGGCCTTGATGCACTCCTCGTCCGTGGCATCCAGCTTGCCGTAGCGGATGTTGTCCATAACGGTGCCGGTGAACAAGTTGACATCTTGCAGGACAACACCCAGCGAGCGGCGCAGGTCCGCCTTCTTGATCTTGTTGACGTTGATGCCGTCGTAGCGGATCTTGCCGTCGGCGATGTCGTAGAAGCGGTTGATAAGGTTGGTGATGGTGGTCTTGCCGGCACCCGTGGCTCCGACGAAGGCGACCTTCTGACCGGGCTTGGCGTAGACGGAGACGCCGTGCAGGACGTCGTGGTCCGGCGTGTAGCCAAAGTCGACGTCGACCATGCGCACGTCTCCGCGCAGGGGCTCGTAGGTGATGGTGCCATCTGCCTTGTGCGGGTGCTTCCAGGCCCACATGCCCGTGCGCTCATCGGACTCCTCAAGCTCCCAGGTGTCGGGGTTGACGCGGACGTTCACTAGGGTGACGTAGCCATCGTCCACCTCGGGCTCCTGGTCAAGGAGCTCAAAGATGCGGCTGGCGCCGGCAAGTCCCATGACCACGGCGTTGATCTGCTGGGAGACCTGGCCGATCTGTCCGCAGAACTGCTTGGTCATGTTGAGGAAGGGCACCACCACGGCGATGCTGAGCGGCATGCCGGAGAAGGAGAGGTTGGGCACCTTCAACGCAAGGAAGATGCCGCCTGCCAGCGCGACCACCACGTAGATGAGGTTGCCCAGGTTCATGAGGACGGGCATCAGGATGTTGGCGTACATGTTGGCCTTCTGCGAGACCTCGAAGAGCTTCTCATTGCGCTCGTCGAAATCCGCCTCGGCTGCAGCCTCGTGGCAGAATGCCTTGACCACTTTCTGGCCGTTCATGATCTCTTCGATGTGGCCCTCGACTACGCCCAGCTCGCGCTGCTGCGCGATGAAGAGGCGCGCAGAGTTGGAGCCCAAAAACTTGGTAAGCGCGACCATGCAGGCGATGCCGGTGATGATGACCAGGCACATCCATACGGAGAAGTACAGCATGATGCACATCACGGTGGTGAGGACGATGACGGTCTGCAGTAGGTTGGGCAGGGACTGCGAGATCATCTGGCGCAGCGTGTCGATGTCATTGGTGTAGTGCGACATGATATCGCCGCGCTGGTTGGTGTCGAAGTAGCGGATTGGCAGGTCCTGCATGCGGTTGAACATCTTCTCGCGCAGTTTCTCAAGCGAGCCCTGAGTGATGACCGCCATGTAGCGGTTCCAGAACAGCGAGGAGAGGTTGCCCACAAGGTAGATGGCGCCCAGGGTGAGGACGATCTTCAAGATCTTGGGCTGCGCTGCTGCCCAGTCGCCGGTTTGCCACGAGGTGGAGATGACCTCGAGCGCGCTTTGCAGGAACACGGCTCCGATGGAGTTGATCAGGCCGCAGAGGATGACTCCGGCCATGACCAGGGGCAGCAGCACGGGGAAGAACGAGAACAGCATCTTGATAAGGCGCGCCATGGTGCCGGGCATGCTGGATTTGGCGCTTGCAGCGGGCTTACTCATTTGCCTCGCCTCCCTTCTGGTCGATGTCTTGCGGTGTGGTTGCCTTGTCTACTTGAGTCTGGTCTGCGGCGGGCGCGTCCTGGGCCATCTCGGCAACGGCTTCAGCGGCGGCCTCCTCGACCTCTTGGGCCTCCTCGCTCATCTTGTTTTGCGAGGTGTAGGTTTCGCGGTAGATGTCCGAGGTCTCAAGCAGCTCTTCGTGCGTGCCAATCTGGGAGATACGGCCGCCTTCCATGACGATGATGCGGTCGGCGTCCTGCACGCTGGAGATGCGCTGGGCGATGATGATCTTGGTGGTCTGGGGCAGGTAGGTGGCCAGCCCGGCGCGGATCTTGGCGTCGGTCTTGGTGTCGACCGCGCTGGTGGAGTCATCCAAGATCAGGATCTTGGGTCGGCGCAGCAGGGCGCGGGCGATGCAGAGGCGCTGCTTCTGGCCGCCGGAGACGTTGGAGCCTCCCTGCTCGATCCAGGTATCGTAGCCCTTGGGGAAGCCGTCGACAAATTCGTCCGCGCAGGCGAGGTGCGCCGCCTCGCGAATCTCTTCGTCCGTGGCATTCGCATCGCCCCAGCGCAGGTTGTCGGCAATGGTGCCGCTGAACAGCACGTTCTTTTGCAGCACCATGGCCACCTGATGGCGCAGGGCATCCAAGTCGTAGTCGCGGACGTCGATGCCGCCTACGCGGACGGTGCCGGAGGTGGCATCGTAGAGGCGGGCGATGAGGTTGACCAGCGTGGACTTTGCAGAGCCGGTGCCGCCGATGATGCCGATGGTCTCGCCGCTCTTGATGTGCAGGTCGATGCTATCAAGGGCCTGACGCTCGGCATTCTTGGAGTATTTGAAGCTCACGTCGTCGAAATCGATGGAGCCGTCGGCGACCTGGGTGACGGGCTGGCCGGGGTTGGCGATGGTGGGAGTTGCATGCAAGACCTCGTTGATGCGGTGCGCGCTTTCCTCCGCCATGGTGACCATGACAAAGATCATGGAGAGCTGCATGAGGCTCATCAGGATCTGGAAGCCGTACGTAAACGTGGAGGAGAGCTGGCCCACGTCAAAGGCGGTGGCTTGGCTGGTGATGATGAGCTTGGAGCCCAGGAAGATGATGAGGACAAAGGCGCCGTTGACGCACAGGTTCATCATGGGGTTGTTGAAGGCGAGCAACTTCTCGGCGCGGGTGAAGTCGGCACAGACGTCTTGCGCTGCCACGGCGAATTTCTGCTTCTCGTAGTCCTCGCGAACATAGCTCTTGACCACGCGCATGCCGGTGACGTTTTCTTCTACCGACTCGTTGAGGGCGTCGTACTTATGGAACACGCGGGTGAAGATGGGGCCCACCTTGTGAATGATGAGGCCAAGGCCAAAGCCCAGCAGCGGAATCATGGCAAGGTAGACAAAGGAGATGGAGCCGCCCATGGCATAAGCCATGACAAAGGCGAAGATCAGCACCAGCGGCGCGCGCACGGCGATGCGGATGATGAGCATGAACGCCTGCTGCACGTTGGTGACATCGGTGGTGAGGCGCGTGACCAGCGAGGAGCTGGAGAACGCGTCGATGTTGGCGAACGAGAACGTCTGGATCTTATAGAACAAGTCGTGACGCAGGTTTTTGGCAAAACCGCAGCTGGCGTGGCTGCAGGTAATGCCCGCGGCGGCGCCAAAGAACAACGAGACCAGGGCCAGGAGCACCAAGATGCCTGCGGTGGGCAGGATCTGTTCCACCGAGGCCCCCGTCTTGATGGTGTCGATGAGGTTCGCCGTCACAAACGGGATGGCCATCTCGCAGGCGACCTCGCAAAGCACCAGCAGCGGGGTGGCGATAGTTGGCTTCATATAGTCGCGGATGGATGCCGCAAGGGTTTTGATCATAGTTCCTCCCAACGGGACCTCACGCGGTCGAGCAGGTCGGCCAGCTGGTCTTGTTCTTCTGGGGTGAGATTTGAAAACGCACGGGTTCTAAAGCGGATTCGCGCCTCGGTCTCCAGGCGGGCTGCCTCAGCGCCGGCTTCGGTTAAGCAGACGGTGAGCTGACGGCGATCTTGCCGGTCGCGCGTACGGGTGATGAGTCCGCCGCCCTCCATTTTTGAAAGGATCTCTGAAAGCGACCCGGCCTTAAGGTCAAAGGACGCTCCCAGCGCTTGCTGCGACATGGTGCCGCCGTTTTTCTCCAGCAGGCACAAAATGGGCGCCCGGCCCGATCTACCACCGCGATGAAAGTGCATGTAGTGACCGCAAAAACCCAGGTTGGTGAGGATGCGCGCGGCGCGAGCCATCGCGGGATCCTCCTCTAAGCTGGGAACGTCGGGCAGATCCGGACATGCCGGCCTGCTTGCCACGCTATGCACGGGAGCGTGGCTGCGCTCTTCTTCAGAACCGTTCACAAAATTCTCCTTACCTTTGATTGTCGTGGCAAGTATAATTCGCGCTCGATAGATGTCAAGGTACCGAATTAAATAGTGCGACCTGCCCCTATAAAAGATATGGTCACCTGTTTTACATTGGAGACCCTGGCCCAGGTTATGAGCCAAGAGGGGCACGAGCGCGTGCTTGCCGTGAGCCATTTGCCGTGAGCCATGGGGGCGCAAACTACAACTTCTTGCGCGCCGTCTACCCTGCCGCCAAAGAGGAGCTTGCCTGCGGTTGGGGAAACTGTCCAGTCTTGGTGTTCGATTTTGAAGACGGCGTCTTCAGCTTTGAACAGGCGATTCGCCTGGAATAGCGCCGGCTGTGGCCAAGATACCGCCCTGGTCCTACGTCCATGATTGAGACCGCAGGCTGACTTGGGCGCTTCATGTGACATGGGTATTACGGCGTGCCATTTTGAAAGCTACAAATGACACGCTTTAATACCGATTTGGAAATCGGTATTAAAGATGACCAAAAAATCGTAGAAAAGTGGTAAAGGATAATACCGATTTTCACAGAGGTATTAAAACGGACCACTTAGGCATTGAAAAACGGTCCTCCTTAATACCCAAGGCCTGTCGACTCCAGCGGGTAAGTTGGATTGCGGGTAAGCTGGCTTGTAGCAACGTCACCGCGGACGAATCTGGAGGACCCATGTACCGCATTCTCTTTGTATGCCACGGCAACATCTGCAGGAGCACCATGGCCCAGTCCGTGATGACGCACCTGGTGGCGGAGGCGGGTCGCGAGGGCGAGTTTCGCATCGATTCCGCGGCGACCAGCAGGGAAGAGATCGGCAACCAGCCGCATCGCGGCACGGTTTCGCGCTTGCAGCGCGCCGGAATCGCGGTGGTGCCGCACCGTGCCCGCCAAGTGCGTGGGGACGAGTATGGCGACTGGGATTACATTGTTGGTATGGATAGCGAGAACATGTGCGGCCTTTCCAGGATATTCTCGTCCAATGCTGCGTGCCGGGCAGATGGCGGCGCCAAGTTGGCAAAGTTGCTCTCGTTCGCGGGCTCGTCGCGCGATGTGGCAGATCCCTGGTACACGGGCGATTTTGACGCGACGTACGCGGATGTGGTCAACGGCTGCACGGCGCTGCTCGAGATGCTTGCGTAGCGGTCGCGCGACGCGGGGCTCAGGGATGCTGGGCGGCGCGAGACGGAGGGCGTGACCGAGCGCGCAAATAGTGGCGGCGTTGGTGTGCGAATCATGTTCTTTTTTGAATGCCAGGCCGCGGCACGGGCGCCATGTGGTGCGGCGTATATGCCGTGGGGCCGGTTGGGATGCTTCCGCATACTATTGTATAAAGAATACATAATAAGCAAGTATTAGTGAATAGATATCTATGCTGCCAGCGATCGTCCAAAGATGTAATGAATGAATAAGAAGCATTAATGCACTATTGGTGTACCGAGCGATGTTCAAACGGTATTGGATGGAGAAAACGGCGAGAAGCGGGTCGCCGACGTTGTTCGTTGTGAGCAAGCGCCGCCGTTAACGAATCAAATGAGCCAAAAAGTGAATGTTGCCGCTTTATTGCGCGCTAGCGTCTGCTGCGTAATCACGCTATCCTTGGCGATTGTGCACGTAACTTTCTCGCATTAAGTTGCAAGGGGGAGGGGAATGGGTCCCCTCCGGTTGCGGGGCACGGAAGGGGATATTGCGCTCATAAACGGAAGGAACCGCCATGACCAAGAACGCAAAGCAGCAGATGGTTGCTGCAACTAGCCAGTACTCACGTCGAGATTTTCTCAAGCTTTCCGGTGTTACCGCCCTGGGTATGGGTGGAATGCTGATTCTCACCGGCTGCGGCCCCGCTGCGCCTGGGAGCGATGCGGACAAGGGCTCCGCGGAGGAGAGCGATAAGAAGGCTACCCTTGGCGATGGCAAGACCATGCGAGTTGGTATGGAGGCGGCTTACGCACCTTACAACTGGCAGGTTACCGAAGAGTCTGATTTCACCATTCCCATCGAGAACGTCAAGGGCGCCTATGCGGACGGTTATGACGTCCAGGTTGCCAAGATCATCGCCGAGGAGCTGGGCCTTGAGCCCGTCGCCGTCAAACTTGACTTTGCAGGTTTGATCGACGCCGTCAACAACGGTCAGATCGACATTGTGTGCGCCGGTATGTCCGTCACGCCCGAGCGCGAGTCCGCCGCGGCGTTCTCTGACTCCTACGTGGACGATGACATTGTCATGATCACCAAGAAGGATTCCGCCTTTGCCGGAGCCACCACGTTTGCCGAGCTTGAGGGCGCATCGATCCTGGGCCAGGCTGCGACCATGTACGATGACGTCATCGACCAGATTCCCAACATCAACCATATGACGCCGGCGGAGACCGTGCCCATGGTTGTCGAGAACCTCAACAACGGTACTTGCGATATCGTCACTTATTCCATGCTTTCTGTTCCCAAGCTGCTTGAGACCTACCCGGACCTTGTCGAGCTTGAGATGACCGATAAGTTCGAGGGTTCCGTCATGCCGGACAACGCCGCCATCGCCAAGGGCCAGGATGCGGTGCTGGACCAGATCAACGAGATCATCGCGGGCATCAACGAGGATGACCGTCAGGCCATGTGGACCGCCTGCATGGATCGTCAGCCTATGTAAATCGATGCGGCCGGCCTTGGCGCGGCGAGCTCCGGACGCTGCGTTTGGATGGCGGCCCCTTGGCCGAACGAAGTCTTGGCCGGGTGCATTTGCAACATAGAAGCATTGCGCAGACGCGCGTCGGTTGAACATTGGCCGGCGTGCGTCTTGCGGCAATTTGCAAGAACAAACACAACAGCACTGATTGAGGTATGGGAGAAGACATGGGCTCCAATCAATCGCAGACGGCAGGCGCAAGCAGCCGCGGCCGTCTAGCAACGTTTATATTGTCTGACCACCGTTACGTATTACTGGCCACCAGCGCCGTCGCCGCCCTGGGCGCGATGCTTTCCAGTAGTCCTCGTCCCGCAATGAGCTTTATGGCAAACGCCTACATGGTCGAGGTGGTCATGTACTACGTCTTGATCGCCTGGCTGGTGCTAAGCGCTGTAGCCCTGGTGTTCAAGCTTGCCAAGTGGCGTACCTATGCGGACGAGTCTTTGTTTACCAAGCCCGCCGTGGCGCGCGTCCTGCGTTATGCTTCCTACGTGGTGTGGCTTATTGTCGCCGTGCTGGTGGTGGACCGCATCGGCATGGGCCTGGCGTCCGCATGGGCGGTTGCATCCACTGCCGCGTCTATGCCCGAGACTGCGCTGGAACGCATGCTCTACGTTTTGTACAAGGGTCGCGGCACGTTCTACGAGGGCTTTAAGACCACCGTGTTGTTGGCGGTCTTTGGTACCAGCATCGCGTTTTTCCTGGCGTTGCTTCTTGTGTTCCTGCGCATTCAGGTTGTCGACCGTTCCGATAACGACTTTGTCCGTTTTCTCAAGGTGGTTGGATCCGGCTTTGCCAAGGTTTACAGCACCGTGGTGCGCGGCACGCCTATGATGGTTCAGGCCATGATCATCTTCTTCGGCGTGTTCGGCCTCTTTAAGATGACCAATCTCACCACCACGCAGATCAACGGCATCTGGAGCACGTTTGCGGCCGGCTTGGTGACCATTACGCTCAATTCAACCGCCTACATGATGGAGGTGCTGCGCGGCGGCATTGAGTCCGTGGATATGGGCCAGGCGGAGGCCGCGCGCTCGCTGGGCCTTTCCCAATGGCAGGCCATGCGCAAGGTGGTGTTTCCCCAGGGCGTCAAGTTTGCCATCCCGGGCCTGTCTAACGAGCTGATCATCAATATCAAAGACTCGTCCGTACTCTCCGTCATCGGCACGTTTGACCTCATGTTCGCCACTACCACGGTGGGCGGTACCTACTATCGCCAGTTTGATGCCGCGCTTATCACCAGCATCATCTACCTGTGCCTCACCATGCTTGCCTCGTGGTTGCTCAACCGCTTGGCGCGCCGCTTGGAAGTGGCCGCGGTCAAGGTTGGCGGCACGTCGGACCAGCCCATCAACGTGGAGGAGAAATAAACCATGGCACAGATCAATACCACCGCAGACGGCGCAAGCGCTAAGCCCATGGTGCGCATCGAGGGGTTGCGTAAATCCTTTGGCGATCTCGAGGTCTTGCGCGATGTGAACCTGGATATTATGCCGGGCGAGGTAGTCACCATCATCGGCGCATCGGGCTCGGGCAAATCGACCCTTTTGCGCTGCATCAATCTGCTTGAAACGCCGGACGCCGGCCACGTGTGGTTCCAGGGGTCCGACCTCACCGCCGACCATGTGGACGTGAATAAGCTGCGCGAGGACATTGGCATGGTGTTCCAGGGATTCAACCTGTTCAACAACATGGACGTGCTGGACAACTGCACCCTGGCGCCGGTCACGCTGAAAAAAGCTACCAAGCAAGAGGCCGAGCAAACCGCCATGCACCATTTGGAGTCCGTTGGCCTGGCAGATTTTGCCCACGCCGCCGTAGCCAAGCTGTCCGGTGGTCAAAAGCAGCGCGTCGCCATCGCCCGCGCGTTGTGCATGAACCCCAAGATCATGCTGTTCGACGAGCCCACCAGCGCCCTTGACCCCGAGATTGTGGGCGAGGTGCTTGAGGCTATGCGCAAGCTGGCGGCAGAGGGTATGACCATGGTGGTGGTCACGCACGAGATGGCCTTTGCGCGCACGGTTTCCGATCGCGTGGTCTTTATGGACAAGGGCGTGATCGCAGAGCAGGGCGCTCCTGCGCAGATCTTTGGCAACCCGCAGCATGCCCGTACTCGCGAGTTCCTTAAGCGTTATCTGGACGATGCCGACGCGGTGAGGGCGTAATTCCCGTCCGCGCGGCCGCCGTGCCTGTGGAGCCTGCGGATGTTTCGGCTGCAGGCTCCACGTTACCGCGGCCTCGCTACGGTGCGTACGGCCGTTACGCGACCACCAGGCAGATGGTCACCATGATGGCGACGGCCACGGTGCCCAGGCTGGTGGGCGCCATAAAGCGGTCGAGCTTGGTGTGGTCGGGCTCCTGCACAATGCCTGCCAGCGCGTTCATAAGGGGTTGAAAGCTCAGGCAGATTGCGGCGCCCGCAACAAAGGTGCGCAGCGAGAATCCCTTCACAACAAAGATGAAGGCGACAAACAAGATAAGTGACAGGTAGAGCAGGGCCGTGTGGTACATCCGCATGGCCTGCTCTCCGTTTACGCGCTGTCCGCGCACGGTTGCGCCGCAGCCCTCGCCCAGCTCATAGAGCCTGTTGGCGATGGTGCGCTTGCCCTTGGAGGCATCGTCCAGCGAATCGCGCATGTTGTTGATGTTCATCACCGCGGCTACCGGCAGGCCCAGCGCCACGCCCGCGACCAGCGATGCGGCATCAAAGCGATGCAGGTACAGAAAGCTGCCTGCGCATACGGCGACCAGGCCAAAGAAGATAAAGCTCATAATGTCGCCCAGTCCCATGTAACCATAGGGGTGCGGCCCCACGGTGTAGAAGACCGCGGCGGCAATGGCGGCGACGCCGAATGCCAGGAAGACGCCCATCGCGGCGACGGCGCTTCCGTCAAGCGCGGGCCCGCGCGGGAAAGACACCCAAATCAACAGGCATCCCAGCGCAAAGGTAAGGGCGCAGGTGCCAAAGAGCGCGCGCTTCATCTGCTGCGGCGTGATAATGCCTCTCTGCATGCCGCGCTTAGGGCCAACGCGGGTCTCATCGTCCAAGCCGTGCGCAAGGTCACCGTAATCGTCCGCAAAGTTGGCGATAACCTGCAGCAGCACGGAGACAACAAACATAAGGATAAAGACCTCGACCCTAAAGGCTCCGCGCGCCGCCGCCAGTCCTGCGGCGATGAGCGAGCCCGACGCCGCCAGCGGCAGGGTGCGCGGCCGCGCCGCCTCGATCCATGCCGCTCGAACTTCATGTGCGGAAGTGTTCTGTACCTGCGCGTTCATTATGTCGCCATGCCTTTCGCCTGCGTCGTCAAGCACTTCATTATAGGAGCTTACCGTACTCATCCTATCCAGTTTAGCCATCGCGTGCGGGCGCGTGTGCACCCGGCTGCCTTCCGCATAGCGGTAGAATGGAGAAAGTATGCCGGGTACCCGCGCGTGTTGCGCGACCGTACCCGGCGCTGCAGCTGGAATCGATGCGCAAGCACGGCTTTTAGGAGGAGCAATGTCCATCATCACGCTTTCGCGCGGCGGCCTGGTCGCACGCGTTGACACCAAGGGCGCGCAGCTTATGGGGCTGGCGCTTAACGGGGACGAGTACCTGTGGCAGGCAGACCCCGCATGGTGGGCCAAGACCTCTCCCGTCCTGTTCCCCCAGGTGGGCGAGCCCGGCGCCAAAGAGCTGCAGTGCTCTGCCGGCGTGTGCCACATGCCGCGCCACGGCTTCGCGCGCGACTTCGAGCATAAGGTGATCGCCCAGGACGAGTCTTCCGTCACCTTCGAGCTCACCCAAAGCGATAAGACGCTGGCCGTGTACCCCTACAACTTCACCCTCAACATGACCTACGCCATCACCGGCGACGCCACGCTTACCCAAACCTTCAAGGTGACCAACAACAGCGACGTCGCCATGCCCTTTGCCGTGGGCGGCCACCCCGCGTTCAACGTGCCCATGCCCGGTACCACGGATGAGTCTTTTGACGATTACGAGCTGCGCTTTTGCGAGCCCTGGACGGGCGACTCCCCCAAGATTGTCGACGGCGGCATGATCTCCTATGCCGATCCCATCCATATCCTGCAGGACAGCGACGCCATCGCCGTCAACCGCGGTCTGTTCGACTTTGACACCGTGGTGCTGCGCAGCGTGCCCAACAATACCATCGACTTGGTAAGCAAGGTCTCCGGCCGTGGCGTGCGCCTGGACTTCCCCGGCTTTGACTTTGTGGGCATTTGGTCTGCCAAGCCGGATGCGCCGTTTGTTGCTGTTGAGCCCTGGACGGGCCACGCCGGCATGCCGGATGAGGACGATGTGCTGGAGCATCGCGACAACATCATCATTCTGGCTCCGGGCGATGTGGACGAGCGCTCGTTCTCGATGACGGTTCATTAGCGCGCTATATCGCAATATATAAGTAGGTGGGGCCTCCCCTTCCTCCCCCGGGATGTGTTCGGCGCGTTGCGCCTCAGAACATCCGGGGGGAGGAAGGGGAGGCCTTCTTGTTATCGACGGCGTTTGGTGCACGAGGTCTGATCGAGACCTGCCATCTGTGGGCGTTTTGCGTTATAGCACCCCGCTTTAGCTGCAAAGACGCGCTCGATGTTGCCCAGGCGCCCCGAGGTTGGGTATCATAGCAGCCGTTGAAAGGGGATTATTCGTGCGTTTTGCATTCGACATGCTCTAGCTAGGTAGGTTTTTCTCGCGCCGTGGTTGCGCGAGTGCCCCGTCATGTCCATACGCCGAGTTGCTATATGATGTGCCGCCCCGCGCGGCCGCCCTTAGTCGACCCACACATGTAAATAAGGAGATCAGCTATGCGCGATAAGCTCGAGAAGATCATCATCGCCTACCAGGAGCTTGAGAAGAAGCTTTCCGATCCGTCCGTTGCCGGCAACATCAAGGAGTTCACGCGCCTCAACAAGGAGTACGCGCACCAGACCGACCTGGTGAACGCCGCACGCGAGTACATCTCTGCGTTGGATGACATCGAGGCTGCCAAGGAGATGCTGCGCGAGGCCAGCGATGCGGACGAGAAGGAGATGCTCCAGATGGACATCTCCGAGAACGAGGCCAAGCTGCCCCAGCTGGAGGAAGACATCAAGTTCATGCTCATCCCCAGCGACCCCAACGATGAGAAGAACACCATTGTCGAGATCCGCTCCGCCGCCGGTGGCGACGAGGCAGCAATCTTTGCCGGCGACCTGTTCAAGATGTACCAGCGCTTCTTCGAGACCAAGAAGTGGAAGATGACCGTGCTTGACTCCAGCCCCAGCGAGGCTGGCGGCTTCAAGAGCATCGAGTTCAAGGTCGAGGGCGACAAGGTCTATTCCGTTATGAAGTACGAGTCCGGCGTGCACCGCGTTCAGCGCGTTCCCAAGACCGAGAGTCAGGGCCGCATCCAGACCTCTACTGCTACCGTTGCCGTGCTGCCCGAGGCGGAGGAGATCGACGTTCAGATCAACCAGTCCGACCTGCGCATCGACACCTACTGCGCTTCCGGCCCCGGCGGTCAGTGCGTTAACACCACCTACTCGGCGGTGCGCATCACCCACCTGCCCACCAACACCGTGGTGCAGTCCCAGGAGCAGCGCTCTCAGATCCAGAACCGCGAGGTCTGCATGCAGATGCTGCGCGCCCGTCTGTACGAGATGGAGCTTGAGCGCCAGCAGGCAGAGCTGGGTGCCGAGCGCTCCAGCCAGATTGGCCACGGCAACCGTTCTGAGAAGATTCGTACCTATAACCAGCCGCAGGACCGCGTGACCGATCATCGCATCGGATTCAACTCCACCTACAACGGCGTTCTGCTGGGCGACCAACTGTCCACCGTAATCGAGGCGCTCGCCGCTGCCGACCGCGCGGAGAAGCTCGCCGCCGCCGTCTAAGGCGTTCTAGAGTCGCTGCGCGCGCAATGATAGCAATGAAGAGAGCCGGGGCGTCCGTGTGGGAGCTCCGGCTCTCTTCATTTGGGAGAAGTGGCCATACGGTGCAAGGTGGCTTCGCGGACGCTAATCGCGGGGGTGCATCCAGGGCTTGCGCGGAGTCTTGGCAAGGTCGGCGCCAGCGCGGATGTGCTGGGCGATTTCTAGCACCGGATCGTCGTCGGGGGTGGACAGCACTTCGCTGGGCAGGGGCTCGTCCACGCCGGCGCGGTGGAAGTTGCCCGCAAAGTCATCGGTTTTGAGCACGTTGATGACGGCGCGCGGATCGACGGAGCGGATGGTCTTGATGGCATCGCCCACTTCATAGGAGGACAGGACCGCGTGGATAATGCCAACGGCATCGCCGCTATACGCACCGGTGCCGTCGATGATGCTGGCGCCGTGGTGGAACGTCGCGGTGTAGATGTCCGCCACCTCTTTGGGGCGCTTGGTCGTGATAATGAGCGTCGAGCGGTTGTAGCGGTGGTAGAAGCCATCGATCGCCTTGGTGGAGATGAACTGGAAGACTATGGAGTACGCGGCGTGCTCCCAGCCAAAGATGGCGCCAAAGATACCCAGCACGCAGCAGTTGGCGGCGAAAACATACGGCCAGATGGTCTTGCCCGTTTTGTTGGAGACGTACAGCGCGATAAAGTCCGTGCCCGCGGTGGACGCGCCGCTTTTGAGCGCGATGGCGATGGCGATGCCGTTGAGCACGCCGCCAAAGATGACGTTGAGCAGGGTTTCGCCCAGAATAGGCTGGAATGAGAAGATACGCAGGAAGAGGCTGAGCAGCGCTACCTGGATCATGGAGAAGATGACAAAGCGTTTGCTGATGCTGCGCCAGCAGAAGAGGGCGACGGGGGCGTTGAGCGCCAGCACGCCCAATGACGTAGGGAAGCTGACGCCTACCAGCGACGTGACGCGGTCGATAAGCAGCGCGATGCCGGTGAAGCCGCCGGAAAGCAGGTTGGCAGGGTTGACAAACGCTTGGATCACGTAGGTTTGAAGCAGGGCGGAGGCTAGAACGCAGAGCAGGGTGACAACACGGCGGACAAAGATATAGCGACCAAGGTGCTTGATGTTCTCGAGGGGGCTGGTGCCCGACATTTGCGGTCATCTCCTTTGGGGCGGAAGGCTGATGGGGTGCGCATCGACGCTGCGTGCACATAGTAGTACAGGCGGCGCCCGCTTGAAGATGCGAACGAGTTTTCTGATAGATTGTGCGCACATGGGACATGCTGCCAATAAAAAATGGCTCCTAGTCATGCAAAAGCGCTGGTTTTCGCCTTGTGCGATGGTCTATGAAGTAGAATCGCTTGCGAAACACGAAGCGCCTTCACGCCCTTGGCGGGTTGCGAGGCGAGCGAGAGGAAGGGTTGGGCTATGGCGAACGAGGTATGGACTATCGGCCGCTGCCTGGACTGGACGCGCGATTACCTGGGCAAGAAGGGTGACGAGCATGCCCGCTATACGGCTGAGCTGCTTTTGACCAGTGTGACCGGTATGAAGCGCATCGACCTTTATATGGGGCTTGATAAGCCCATGTCTCCCGTCGAGCTCGATCGCATGCATCAAGCGGTGGTGCGACGCGCCAAGGGCGAGCCCGTGCAGTACATTACGGGGACAACCGGGTTTAGGACGCTTGAGATCAAATGCGCCCCGGGGGTGCTGATTCCTCGTCCAGAAACCGAGGTATTGGTGGGCGAGGTGCTGAACTACCTTGACCGCAGCGTGCTGGGGGCGGGCCCCGTTCCGGGTAGGGCGCGCGTCGAGCTGCCCTGGAACGCCCAGGTTGAGGAGGCTCGACGAGCAGAGGAGGCGGCCGCCGCGAAGCGGGCTGAAGAGGAGGGCGCCGAGGCGGCTGGCGAGACGGATCTTGTGGCCGAGGACGCGTTCGACGACGTCGCGGCTGGGCTGGATGCGGAGTCCGGGCAATTCGGTGCGCAAGATGGGCAGCGCGTGGCGCGAGTTCTTGAGGTTGGTTGCGGAACCGGATGCATATCGCTCTCAATCGCCGCGGAGCGAGAGGGGAGCGTGCGCTGCGTCTCCACGGACGTCAATCCCAAAGCCGTGGAGCTTGCGATCGCTAATCGCGATGCTCTTCATATGGACGAGGAGACGGTGGCGTTTCGCTTGGGCGACTTGGTGTCGCCGGTGCGCCCGGATGAGGCCGGGGCGTTTGACGTACTGGTGTCAAACCCGCCGTACATTCCGCGCAAGGTGATGGAGGTCCTCCCCTTAGAGGTGACCGATTATGAGCCCCATTTAGCTCTTGAGGGCGGAGAAGACGGGCTCGACATCTTCCGCCGCTTGGTTGCCGCGGCGCCCAGGATGCTGCGACCCGGAGGCTTGCTTGCATGCGAGCTGCACGAGGAGTCGCTTCAGGATGCGGCGGCTATCTGCACCGCGGCAGGGTTCAAGGACGTTCGGATTATCGAGGACCTTGCGCGCCGTCCCCGTATCATCTTGGCGACGGTTGGAGAGGCTTAATGACTAAGGTTGTTGCGGTTGGTCCTGGTTGCACGGACGGTCTTGATGGGGTGGCGGATGCGCTCAGGGCTGGCGCCCTTGCCCTGCTGCCCACCGAAACCGTGTATGGCGTGGGCGTGTGCGTGGGCGCCTACAGCGCATGCGGGGAGACGCCGGGGCCTCAAACGGGATACGGCAGAATCTTTACGCTGAAGCATCGCGACGTCGCCCAAACCGTGCCGTGGCTGGTGGGCGGACCTGAGGACCTTGATCGCTTTGGGCGGGATGTCGCGCCTCAGATTCGCGCGCTGGCATCCGCTTTTTGGCCCGGCGCGCTGACGGTTGTGGTAAAGGCGTCGCCGCTGGTTCCCGCGTTTATGCGGGCGGCGGACAATACCGTGGCGTTGCGCGCCTCCGCCTCTCCGGTCATTCAGTATCTGGTGCGCGCTTGCGGATCCCCGCTGGCGGTGACATCTGCCAACACGCATGGTGCGCCAGCGCCAGATTCGTTTGCGGCGGCGGAGGAGCGTATCGTGGCGGGCGTTGACGTTGCGGTGGACGCGGGGCGGACGACGTGCCGCGATGCATCGACCATCGTTGCCGTGCGCGATGGCGAGCCCGTGATTCTGCGTGAGGGGGCAATCTCCGCCGGTGAGATCCGGGCGGCGCTCGCGTAGGCCGCGCGTGCAACAACAATATGGAGACATGGTGCTCAAGCGTGAGGGATAGCGGACGCATCGCCTCGTTGTTGGTGCCTATTGGTGCAAGCGACCCTGCGCGAAGGGTCGCTTTTGTCGTTAACCGACCATTCAACCCGCTTGTCGGGTGGCTATAAAACCATCACAGGGTGCGCATGGGCGATGTGACACAATGCTGCAGCAACAGACAATTCGATATAAATTCACCAGGTGTGCAACCTGGTTGCTTTTTGTGCTCAAGAAAGGTGCCACTATGGCGTTCTCGTTAAAAGACCTGGGCTTGGTCGACCAAATGTACCCGCCTCACGGCGGTAGCTATATCATGGCGCTCGATTCGGGCACCACGTCGGTTCGTGCCATCATCGTGGACGAGTACGACTGCATCGTGGCGCAGGCCTCGCGCGCGATCAGCACAACATACCCCCAGCCCGGCTGGGTGGAGCAAGATCCCATGGAAATCCTCGCGTCGCAGATTGCCGTCATGATGGAGGTCCAGTTTAAGAGCGGCATCCACTCCGACAGCATCGCCGCCATCGGCATCACCAACCAGCGCGAGACCACGGTTGTGTGGGACCGCGATTCCGGCCAGCCTATTTACAACGCCATCGGGTGGCAGTGCCGCCGCACCGCGCCCATCGCGGACGCTTTGGTGCATGAGGGTATGGACCAGACTATCCGCGAGAAGACCGGCCTCAAGCCGGACGCGTATTTCTCCGGCACCAAGGTCAAATGGATTCTCGATAACGTGAGCGGTGCTCGAGAGGCGGCGGCCGCCGGTCAGCTTATGTTCGGCACCATCGATACCTGGCTGATCTACAACCTCACCAGCGGCATGGTGCACGCCACCGACTACACCAACGCCAGCCGTACCATGCTGTTCAACATCCATACCCTTGAATGGGACGATGAGCTGCTGGAGGCGCTCGACATCCCCCGCTCTATGCTGCCCGAGGTACGTTGGAGCTCTGGCGACTTCGGTCGCGTCTCAAGCGAGATCATGACGCACACGCCCCCCATCACGGGCGTTGCCGGCGATCAGCAGGCGTCGCTCTTTGGCCATTGCTGCTTCGAGCCCGGGCAGACCAAGAACACCTACGGAACCGGCTGCTTCATGCTCATGAATACGGGCGACGAGGTTGTGCATTCCAAGAACGGGCTGCTGTCCACCATCGGCATCGCGGAAAACGGCAAGATTAGCTATGCGCTGGAGGGCTCCATCTTCCATGCGGGCAGCACCATCCAGTGGCTGCGCGATAAGCTCGGCATCATCGCCGACGCGGGAGAAACCGCCGCGATAGCCCGCTCGCTGTCCAGCAACAACGGTTGCTACCTTGTTCCTGCGTTTAGCGGCTTGGGCGCACCGTGGTGGGATCCCGATTCGCGCGGTCTCATCTGCGGCCTTACCGCGGGCTCCGATCGCGCTACGCTGGTGCGCGCCGCATGCGAGTCCATGGCGTATCAGACCTATGATGTCCTGCGTTCCATGGAGGCCGATGCCGGCCGCAGGCTCTCCGGGCTTTCCGTTGATGGCGCCGCCTCTCGCAACGAGTTCATCATGCAGTTCCAAGCGGACTTGTTGGGAATCCCCATCATTCAGTCCGAGAGCATCGAAACAACTGCGCTGGGTGCCGCGTACCTGGCGGGTCTTGCTGTTGGCTATTGGGAAGATAGGGACGAGCTGGTTCAGAATAGAAATCTTGGCAAATGTTTTGAGCCTGCGGGTAATCCCGTTGAGCTTGCGCGGGTACTATCAGGTTGGCATGATGCTGTGGCGCGGTCCCGTACCGTGTTACAGTGAGACACGTGTCGCTAATAGAGCGCCGTCAAGAGGGGCACATGTAAGTGACCCAGGCAATCAACGAGGAAAGGAACGTTTCCATGCGTATCGCCATTGGCTCCGACCACGCCGGCTTTGAGCAGAAGCAGATGCTTGCCGCATACCTTGCGGACGAGCTCGGTCATGAGGTCATCGACCTGGGGCCGGACACGGACGACCGCGTCGATTATCCGGATTACGGCGAGAAGGTCGCGCGCTGCGTGGCTTCTGGTGAGGCGGACCGCGGCGTTTGCGTGTGCGGCACCGGTATCGGTATCGCTATTGCGGCGGACAAGGTCGCCGGCGTTCGCGCCTCGTCCATCACCTCGCCCGAGTTCGCCGATCTGTTCCGTCGTCATAACGACGGCAACGTCATCGGTCTCTCCGGCCGCTTTGTCGATCCGGCCGTCAACCGCGACATCGTCAAGGTCTTCCTTACCTCGGAGTTCGAGGGCGGGCGCCACGCGGCGCGCGTCGAGAAGATCATGAAGCTCGACACCACCGGTAAGAACGCGGCCTCTGCGTAGCGTTGCGAATCCCGAGTATCCATTTGTATGGCTGTGGCCGGTGCGGGTTTTATGGGAGCCATGAAACCAGTGCCGGCCCCTTTTTGATTGGAGATATATGAGCGTTGAATTTGACCAGAGCCGCTTGACCGTAGTCGATCACCCCATGGTGCAGCACAAGCTTACCATTATGCGCGACGTCAAGACGGGCTCCAAACAGTTTCGCGAGCTGGTGAAGGAGCTTGCGCTGTTCGAGGGCTATGAGGCGACGCGCGACTTTCCGCTTGAGGATGTTGAGGTGACCACGCCCATCTGCACCACTACCGCCAAGCAGATCGCCGGTCGCAAGGTCGCTATCATTCCTATCCTGCGTGCCGGACTGGGTATGGTCGACGGCATGCTCGAGCTCATCCCGGCGGCTCGCGTTGGGCATGTGGGCATGTACCGCGATGAGGAAACCCACGAGCCTCACGAGTACTACTGCAAGGTTCCCGCAGATATCGATCAGCGTACCTGCCTGGTGGTCGACCCCATGCTCGCCACCGGCGGCTCCGCTACTGCCGCTATTGAGTATCTGCGCAGCCAGGGCGTCAAGGATGTTCGCCTCCTGGTTCTTATCGCCGCACCCGAGGGCATCAAGGCGGTCCTCGACGCGGATCCGGACGTGCGCGTCTACACCTGTTCGGTGGACGAGCGACTGAATGAAAACGCTTACATCGTTCCCGGTTTGGGCGATGCGGGCGACCGAATCTTCGGTACTAAGTAACAGTTGTCCATAAATCAACCACATGAAACAAGGGCTGCATGCACCGTTAGTCGGCATATGCAGCCCGTTTGTTGTGTAACGCGCACTGGTCGGCGATATGAGTAACCAGTGTGAAATAAACCCATTGAAATGAACAAGCAACTGCTTACAATAGGGTCTCGAGCGCTCGGCGAGTCCCGCTGAAGAGGCGGAGCCCGTGCGGCAGGAAGGGTGAAACGGTGTTTGGTCAAGACAACTTGGGCAATATTCCGTTTGCGATTTCTGGAGTCGCGATAGGTGTCTTGGCATTTGGAATCCTGATGGCTGCGCTGCTGCCGGTGCTGCGGCATAAGCGCAAGGCAAGCCTCGCCAAGGGGTTTGTTTCAATCATGATTTCGCTTGCTTTGCTACATTCGGGCGTTATAGTAATCTACTTGTTTTCGCAAAAACGCGTTCTAGCGTGTTTAGTGGGGGAACTTGTGGGCTTCTTTGTCTGCTGGACGCTCTTCGCCGTGTATTGCATGATGAGCAGCAGGCGAAAGTAGTTGCGAGCCCGCACATGTGTGCGAGCGAACAAAAGGAAGGTGAAACCTTGGAAGCGTTCGATAAGCTGCCGGGAGAGATCAATCACCTCGTATCGAGCTTTAGCTCGATCCCCGTGGTTGGCGATCTGATGCACGGAGTCACCCAGTATTCTTTCTGGCTCATCGTGTCTTCGATCGTGCTGCTGGTCATCATGTTCGCGTTTGCACGCCGCGTATCGGTGGTTCCCCACGGTCGCTTTGCGAACGCGATGGAGTACGTGATCGAGTATCTCGAGAACGACGTGGGAATCGGCATTTTGGGCAAAGAGTCCTGGCGTCGCCACATGCCGTTCCTAGGTACGCTGTTCTTGTTCATTCTTGTGAACAACATCATCGGCATCATTCCTGGAATGAAGCCGGGTACGGGCACCATTTCTACCACTGCGGCGCTCGCCCTCGTTGTCTTCATTTACTTTGTCTGCATCGGTATGAAGAACCACGGAGTATGGGGCTATATTAAGAGCCTCGCCCCCAAGGGGGTTATGTTCCCGCTCAACATCCTCATTTGGTTAATCGAGCTCATCTCCACCCTGCTTCGTCCCATCACACTTGCAGTTCGTCTGTTCTGCAACATGTTCGCGGGCCACATCGTTCTGGGCTCTTTCGCCCTCATGGTGTCGCTGTTCGCGGAGCCGCTCATCCAGCAGCTTACCGCGGCGAATCTGCTTGGCGCCATTCCGTCGCTCGCGTTTGCGGCGATTCTCTTTGTCATCTATGCAATCGAGATTTTCGTCGGCTTTATCCAGGCGTACGTGTTCACCGTTCTCACCGCGGTCTACATTCAGGGCGCCGAGGCGGAGGGCCATTAAGGTTTTGGATACCAGACGCATATATAGAGTGCGTTTGATATAGGTATCGTGTTCAAAGTGCGTCAAAGATGGCGCATGAACTCAAGGAGGAATTGTGGGAGTTATCGGTTACGGTCTTGGTGTTATCGGTGCAGGTCTTGCTATCGGCCTGGCCGCTCATGGCGTCGCGCTCGCCATGGCACGTCAGCCTGAGGTTCAGGACCGCGTCTTCACTGTCTTCATCATGGGCGCCGCCTTTGCTGAGGCCCTGGCTCTGATCGGCTTTGTTGTTGCATTGGTTGTTAAATAGTCGGGTGTTCCAAATAGAACGCCGGACTTCAGATCCCGAGGGGGAGTCATGAAGAACGTTACACGCGTGAGGATAGCACTCGGGGTCACCGCCTCGGTGTCGAGCGTGCCCGCCCTGGCATTCGCCGAGGGTACGGAGTCGGGCGGTGCGGATATCCTTATCCCCAAGATGGCGGAGTTCGTTCCCGCGCTCGTTATCTTCCTCATCATCTGGTTCCTGCTTGCCAAGTTCGTTTGGCCAAAGGTTATCTCTGTGCTCGATGCACGCGAGCACAAGATCGAGGATAGTATCGAGGAGGCTGACGCTACCAAGGCTGAGGCTGCCGAGATTCGCGATCAGGCGGATGCAATCATCGCCGACGCGCGTCGCAAGGCTTCTGAGATCGTTCTGGATGCTCGTTCCGATGCCGAGAAGGAGCGCGCCCGCATCGTCGCGGCCGCCCACGGCGAGGCTGAGGAGATCATCTCTAAGGCACATGATCGTGCCGATGAAGAGATGAAGCACGCTTATGCCAGCGCTACCGACACCATCGCGAAGATGTCTGTCGCCGTTGCCGGCAAGATCGTTGGCGAAACCCTCGCAAACGACGAGGAGAAGCAGCGCGAGCTCATCAAGAAGTATCTCTTGGAAGTAGGCACCCTCAATGGCCGATAAGCAGATCAGCGAGCGCCTGGAAAAGCGCAAGCTTGAAACCTACGCACGCACGCTGCTCGAAGCCGCAAAGACCGAGAACCGCGTGTACGAGAATCTCGTTCCGCTCAAAGCGGAAGCAGAGGCGAGTCCCGAGGTTCTGTCGGTTCTGTCCCAGATGGCCGCTCATGGCGACCTGGATAAGCTGTCCGAGGTCCTCGACCTCTATAGCGAGATGGCAGATGGCGATCAGCAGACCGTCGGCGTCACCGTCACGACCGCTGTTCCGCTTGATAACGAGCTCCGTGCGCTGGTTACCCAAAAGTGCGAGCTCGATCTGGGCTGCAACGTGTTTCTTATCGAGCGCGTCGACCCGTCTATCATCGGCGGTCTGATCCTTTCGGTGAACGGCCGTCGTCGCGACGCATCCGTGCGCCATCAACTTGAGCAGGCCCGTAAGGTCATGACTCATGCAGTAGAGAATTCGGAGGTATAGCCACATGTCCGAGGCAATCAGTGCCGAGAACATCGAAGAGGTCTTGCGGCAGCGCCTGTTTGACCTGACGGCTACCGTCGATACCCAAGAAGTATCCCATGTAGCCGAGGTGGGCGACGGTATCGCCCACATCTTCGGTCTCAAGAGCGCGATGGCTGGTGAGTTGCTGGAGTTCACCAGTTCCGCGACGGGAGAGACCGTTTACGGCTTGGCTCAGAACCTGGACCGCGATGAGGTCGGCGCCGTTTTGTTCGGCAACGTCGACTCTATCAAGGAAGGCGACGCCTGCCGTACTACTGGCCGCGTTATGGACATCCCCGTCGGCCGAGGCATGCTCGGTCGCGTTGTCAATCCGCTTGGTCAGCCTATCGACGGCAAGGGCAACATCGGCGAGACCCATCGTCGTCCCATTGAGTTTAAAGCCCCCGGTGTTATCGATCGCACCCCGGTGTGCGAGCCGGTTCAGACCGGGCTTCTCGCTGTAGATGCGATGATCCCCGTTGGCCGCGGCCAGCGTGAGCTCATCATTGGCGACCGTAAGACCGGTAAGACCGCAATCGCGATCGACGCCATCATCAACCAGCGCGGCAAAGGCATGATCTGCGTTTACGTCGCTATCGGTCAGAAGGCATCCACGGTGGCGAATATTCGCGAGACCCTTGCTCAGCACAATGCGCTCGAGTACACGGTTATCGTAAGCGCTACCGCTGCTGATTCCGCTCCGCTTCAGTACATTGCTCCTATGGCAGGCGCTGCCATAGGCGAGTACTTTATGTACAACGGTGAGGACGGACGCCCGGCGTCCCGCACCAACCCTGGCGGTCACGTGCTGGTCGTATACGATGACCTGTCCAAGCAGGCCGTTGCGTATCGTCAGATGTCGCTTACGCTTCGTCGTCCGCCGGGACGCGAGGCATACCCCGGCGACATCTTCTATCTGCACTCTCGTCTGCTGGAGCGCGCCTGCAAGCTGTCCGAGGAGAACGGTGGCGGTTCGTTGACCGCCCTGCCTATCATCGAGACGCAGGATGGCGACGTTTCCGCATACATCCCCACCAACGTGATTTCCATTACGGATGGCCAGATTTACCTGCAGGGCGAATTGTTCCATCAGGGCCAGCGTCCCGCTGTCGATGTCGGCATCTCCGTTAGCCGCGTTGGCGGTTCCGCCCAGACCAAGGCTATGAAGCAGGTCGCCGGTAACCTTCGACTCGACCTTGCTGCGTATCGCGAGCTTGCTGGCTTTACTCAGTTTGGTTCCGACCTGGATGCCGCTACGCAGCGCCAGCTTACGCACGGCGCTCGCATGACCGAGCTTCTCAAGCAGCCTCGCTTCAAGCCCATGTCCGTCAACAGCCAGGTCGCCGTGCTCTTCGCCGGCAACAAGGGGTTCCTTGACGATCTGGACATCGCCGACGTGGTTCCGTTCCGCGACGGTCTGATCCGGTATCTCGAGGGCGCCTACGGCAAGGTCTTGGCAGAGATCAGCGAGGGCAAGATCGATGATGCTTTGAGCATGAAGCTTGAGCAGGCAATTTCCGACTACAAGGCGGAATTCTTGGCAGCAACAGGTACCGCTTTGGGCACTGAGTCCGTGGAGAATGAGGGGAACTAAGCCCGATGGCCAACCTCCGTGAAATAAAGAAGCGAATCGGTTCGGTATCTACTACCGAGCAGATCACGCGCACTATGGAGATGGTCGCCACGGCGAAGATCAAGCGCGCTCTCGATCGCGAGAAGCGTTCTGAGGCATTTCGTGACGCCATCACCGACGTCATGCTCACGGTTGCGGGCGACACCGCGGCCGAGACGGTCTCTCCGCTTCTCGCGAATCCCGAGACGTACGAGTGCGCCCTCATCGTGGCAATCAGCTCTGATCGAGGCCTGGCGGGCGGCTTCAACGTGCAGATCGACCGTGCGGTCGAGAAGCGCATCGAGCACTTCCGCCGGCACGGCGCCAAGCGCATCGAACTCATTACCTGCGGCCGTAAGGTGTCTGAGTACTTTTCCAAGTATCCTGATGTCGTGATGCAGGTCGTTGGTGAGTCCGATAACCCTAGCATCGAACGCGCTCGCGCGATTGCGAGCTACATCGAGGACGGTTTTTCCGAAGGCAAGTTTGGACGCGTGGACATCATCTATCACCACGCTAAGAACCGTGTCGAGCAAGTGCTGCGCGAAGAGCGCATCTTGCCTCTGGATCCCGTCGTCCTGAAGACGGCTCGCGGACCCCGCAACAACGAGAACGAGGCGCCCCAGCGCATCTCGTCGGCCTTTACCTATGCTCCTTCGGCTGAGCACGTCCTAAGTAAGCTCATCCCTACGTACGTGCTCACCGTTATTCAGCAGGCTCTTATCGATTCTGCTGCTGCCGAGCAGGGCGCTCGCCGTAAAGCGATGCACTCCGCAACCGAGAATGCCACCGCTATCATTAGCGAACTCAAGCGCACTTACAATCGCGTGCGCCAGGCATCCATCACCACCGAGCTCAACGAGATCATCGGTGGAGCCGCAGCATTGGAGGATTACTAATGGCAGATACCATTTCTGTCGATTCGACGGCGACTGCCGGTGTCGGCCACATCGTCCGCATCATCGGCGCCGTTGTCGACGTCAAATTCAAAAATGGCGTGCCCAACATCTACAACGCCCTTACCGTTGACGCTGATACCCCGGTGGGCCACGTCATGACCATTCTCGAGGTTGAAAGTCAGCTGCCGGGCGACGTTGTCCGCACGGTCGCTATGACATCCACCGATGGTCTCCAGCGCGGCCTCGAGGTGGTCGATACGGGCGCTCCCATGAAGATGCCCGTTGGCAAGCAGACCCTCGGTCGCATCTGGAACGTCATGGGTCAGCCTGTGGACGGCAAGGAGATGCCCGAGGTCGAGGATTACTATCCCATCCACCATCCCGCGCCCAGCTTCGACCAGCTGACCACTAAGACCGAGATCTTCGAGACCGGCATTAAGGCCGTCGACCTTCTCGAGCCCTACATTCGTGGTGGTAAGACCGGTCTGTTCGGCGGCGCCGGTGTTGGCAAGACCGTTCTGATTCAGGAGCTCATCAACAATCTGGCGCAGGAGCACGGCGGCACGTCCGTCTTCACTGGCGTAGGCGAGCGCACCCGCGAGGGTACCGACTTGTTCCTCGAGATGAGCGAGTCCGGCGTCATCAACAAGACCTGCTTGGTTTACGGACAGATGAACGAGCCGCCCGGAGCGCGCCTGCGCGTCGGACTGGCAGGCCTTACCGAGGCCGAGTACTTCCGCGATCGCGGCCAGGACGTCCTGCTGTTCATCGACAACATCTTCCGCTTCTCGCAGGCGGGCTCCGAGGTTTCGGCGCTTCTTGGCCGTATGCCCTCCGCCGTTGGCTACCAGCCCACGCTCGCTACCGAGATGGGCGACCTGCAGGAGCGCATCACCTCGACCAAGACCGGTTCCATTACTTCGGTCCAGGCTGTCTACGTTCCCGCTGACGACCTTACCGACCCTGCTCCGGCAACCACCTTCACCCACCTGGATGCAACCACCGTTCTTTCGCGTTCCATCGCGGAGCTCGGCCTGTACCCCGCAATCGATCCTTTGGCATCCTCTTCGGACGCTCTGGATCCTGCGGTCGTGGGCGAGGAGCACTACCGCGTGGCCGTCAAGGTTCAGGAGATGCTCCAGGAGTACTCCGACCTGCAGGACATCATCGCCATTTTGGGTATGGACGAGCTTTCGGACGAGCAGCGCCTCACGGTCAACCGCGCGCGCAAGCTGCAGCAGTTCCTGTCGCAGTCCTTCCACGTCGCAGAGCAGTTCACCGGAAACCCCGGCGTGTACATTCGCGTTGCCGACACCGTCCGCTCTTTCGCAGCCATTGTCGACGGCGAGTGCGACGATCTGCCCGAGCAGGCGTTCCGCTATGCGGGCACCATCGATGACGTGCGCGAGCGCGCCGCAAAGATGGGGGCGTAGCGATGGCGTTGCGTATCCGCATTGTGTGCCCTGAGCACAGCGCGTACGACGCGGATGCCGCGTTTGTCTCCATCCCGTCTACCGATGGCAGTCTTGGCGTCGCGCCGCACCACGCAAACGAGATCTGCACCATCGAGCCCGGATTCGTCACCATCTGTGATGAGGCGATAGGGCGGGTCAGCCATACATTTGCCGTGGATGTTGGCTACGCTGAGGTCACGGGTGATGAAGTGGTTATCCTTGCCGAGCGCGCGCAGGATTTGAGCGAGCTCGACGTCGAGAAGGTTCAAGCTGATATTCAAGGTTTTGAAGAGAAGCTGAGTAATTTGTCGAAGGATGATGCACACCGCTCGTATCTCTATAATGAAATCGCATGGTGTAAGCTCTTGCTTTCCAAATAAGAGCGCAATGCGATACGTATCAGCATTGCAAACCTATTTGCGATGAGCATCATGCCCGGGGGCGCTCGCGTTCCCGGGCATGTTTTTTGAAAGGGAAGACGTTTGGATATCATCCGCGTTGAAGGTGGTCACGCTATCGAGGGATCGGTTTGCGTCTCTGGCGCAAAGAACTCCGCTCTAAAGCTTATGGCCGCCACGCTTCTTGCTCCGGGCAAGACCACACTCACCAATGTCCCGAACATCTCAGACGTTCACGTGATGGGCAAGGTCCTCAAGCGTATGGGCGCCACTATCGAAGTGGTGGACGAGCACAGTCTTGTCATCGATACCTCGAGCGTTGACTCCTGGGAAGCTCCGTATGAGCTTGTTGCCAAGATGCGTGCCTCTACCGCCGTCATGGGCCCGTTGCTCGGCCGCTTTGGACGCGCCAAGATCGCCATGCCGGGCGGTTGCAATCTTGGTGCCCGTAAGATCGATATGCACATCCTCGGTCTTGAGGCCCTTGGCGTCGAGTTCGATACCGATCACGGCTATATCTACGCGGATGCAAGTAAGGGCTTGACCGGTACGTCGGTAACCCTTGAGTTCGCAAGCGTCGGCGCTACCGAGAACCTCATCATGGCCGCGGTCAAGGCCAAGGGCGAGACGGTTATCGATAATGCCGCCCGCGAGCCCGAAATCGTCGACCTCGCCAATATGCTTAATAAGATGGGCGCTAAGATTACCGGCGCCGGCACGCCCGTGGTGACTATCGAAGGCGTGGACGAGCTTCATCCCGTCGAGCACCGTGTTGTGGGCGACCGTATCGAGGCTGGAACATTTTTGGTGGCGGGCGCCATCATGGCGTCCGAGCAGGGCGTTGAGGTTACCGGATTCAATCCCGTTCACCTTGGCATGGTGCTTCGCAAGATGGAGCTCATGGGCATACGCACGGAACGTACCGAGAACGGTATGAAGGTGTACCGCGCCGACCGCATTGCGCCGGTCGATATCCAGACGCTGCCCTTCCCCGGCTTTCCCACGGATATGCAGGCTCAGGTTATGGTCCTTTCCGCCTTGGCGGACGGCACCTCCATTATCACGGAAAACATTTTTGAAAATCGCTTCATGTTTGCATCCGAGCTTTCTCGCATGGGCGCGAATATCCGCGTTGAGGACCATCATGCGCTTATTCACGGCGTGGGCGGCTTCTCCGGCGCGCAGGTGGTCTCTCCGGATCTTCGCGGCGGTGCCGCCTTGGTCATCGCGGGCCTTATTGCCGAGGGCGTGACGGAAGTCTCCGCCATCCATCATATTTACCGTGGGTACGAGCGATTTGTAGAGAAGCTTACGGCTCTGGGCGCCTGCGTTGAGCGCGTTACGCTGCCCGATTCTATCGACGATTAATGCAAGGAAACCTTATGGGTAAGAAGAAGCCTGTCCAGCAGACCCGTCGTCCCTCCGTAGGGGCGAGCAGTCGCATCTATAGCCGCGATAACGTGAGCCGTTACTCGGAGCGCGCGCGCCAGCGCCGTCGTGGAAAGCTCATTCGGCGCACCATCGTCTGCACGCTGCTCGCGGTGCTGCTGTGCGGCGTGAGCGCAGCGGGCCTTTGGGTCTCTAAGATCGCCGGCAACCTCCATGGAGTGAATATCACAAGCGACTTGCTTGCAACGTTGGTCGACAGCAACGTTACAAGCGATCCCTTCTACATGCTGCTGCTGGGCACAGACGGCAGACCGGGCGAATCGAGCTTTAGGTCGGATACCATCGTCCTTAGTCGCATCGACCCTAAGAACAAGCAGGTAACGCTTATTTCCATTCCCCGAGACACCCGCGTGACCCTAAGTAACGGCGAAACGGCGAAGATCAACTCCGCGCACGCGCTTGGCGGCCCCGATGATGTGGTCAAGGCGGTCAACGAGCTGTGCGGCATCGAGATATCCCACTATGCAGAGGTGAGTTTCGAGGGCATGCAGCAGCTTGTTGATGCAATCGGCGGCGTTGAGGTAGATGTTCCCGATAAGATCGACGACCCCAAGGCGGGCAATGTGGTGATCGAGCCCGGCCTTCAGAAGCTTAACGGCGAAGAGGCGCTGACCTTCTGCCGTTCGCGCGCTTTTGTCGATGGCGACTACACCCGCATGCGCCATCAGCGCATCTTCATTGCGGCTCTTGCCAAACAGGTTCTCAACAACACCGACGCCGCTACCATCTTCCCCCTGATCGAGTCTCTCTCCGGCATGGTCGAGACGGATATGAGCATTCAGGATATCGTCGCGCTCGCCAACGCTATGCGCGGCATGAATACGGACGAGATTTGGTCTGCGAACATCCCGTCTACCACGGACGACTCTACTGGCGTGAGCTACGTTGTCGCGCTTGAAGACGAGCTTGCAGAGATGATGGAGCGCGTGGACGCTGGTGAGGATCCCAAGGGACCCCAGACCATTGGATCGACCGCCGATGCTTCTGCCACCATCGGCGACCTTTCCAACAATGAAGCGTCCGATTGGTCTAACGGCACCGCATCGGTAAGCGGTGAGACGGATTCTTCCGCAGAGGGGGAGGAGTAGCCCGTTCGATTGCGAGAGCGTTTTCGTAAACGCCTCTTCATCATCGTCCCACGCAACATGAAAAAGGCCGGGCGCCGCACGTCGAATCGACGCGGCGCCCGGCCTTTGCCGTACCAGGTCTTGCAATGTGGACCGTAGGGCTAGCTGCGGGCAAACAGGGCGACCAGCTGCTCAAGCACATCGACCATGCGCTCAAGGGAGCTAACGGGAATGAACTCGTTGACGCCGTGGCAGCAATAGGCACCGGTGGACAGGTTGGGGCAGGGCAGCCCGCGGAAGGAGAGCTGCGCGCCGTCGGTGCCGCCGCGGATGGGGATGACGTCCGCCTCTACGCCGGCCGCCTCAAAGGCCTGCTTGGCGGCATCGATGAGCTGCGGGTAGTCGGCGACAACCTCCGCCATGTTGCGATACTGCTGCTCGATCTCAACATGCACGCGGTCCTCGCCCAGATCGGCATTCATAAAGTCGGCGATGCGGTGCAGCCTGTCGATCTTTTGGGCAAACTTGTCGGCGCTGTGGTCGCGAACAATATAGCGCGCGGTGGCGTGGTCCACCGTGCTAGAGACGCCCTCGATGTGGTAGAAGCCCTCGTAGCCGGCGGTGTGCTCGGGGCGCTCGACCTCGGGCAGCATGCTGTGGAAACGCGTGAAGAGGTTGGTGGCGTTCACCATACGGTCCTTGGCGTCGCCGGGGTGAATGGAATAGCCGTCAAATCGAACCGTGGCTTCGCAAGCGTTGAAGCACTCCCATTCCAGCTCGCCGATGGGGCCGCCGTCTACGGTATAGGCGTATAGGCAGCCAAAATCCTCAATATCCAGCAGTTCGGCGCCGTGGCCAATCTCCTCGTCCGGGCAAAAGCAAATGCCCAGTGCGGGATGGGGGAGCTCGGGGTTTTGGGCGATTTGGGCGACAAGGGCCATAATCTCGGCAACGCCCGCCTTATCGTCGGCTCCCAGCAGCGTGGTGCCGTCGGTGCAAACAAGATCCTCGCCCACAAGGCTATTGAGTGCGGGCAGCTTTGCCGGAGTCATCGCAATTTTGTGTCCGTCCACTTCGCCGCAGACCAAATCGCCGCCCGTATACGTGACGATATGTGGCTTTACGCCGGCTCCGGGCGCGACCTCGGTGGTGTCCAGGTGGGCGATCAGGCCAAGGGCGGGCAGGTGCTCGCAGCCCTTGCTTGCGGCAACGCGGGCGGTGACATAGGCGTTTTCGCTTACGCGGACGTCTGCCGCGCCCAATGATTCCAGTTCCTTGGAAAGCACGTTTGCCAGGTCAAACTGCTTTTTGGACGATGGAACCTGGTCGCAGTGCTCTTCGGACGAGGTGGTGTCAATTTGGACGTAGCGCAAAAAGCGCTCGAGAACATCGGAATGCTCGATAGGCATGTGGTTCCTCCTTGTGTTGGCTGATGTGCCCGTACGTTTTCTAGGATACCCGCTTGCAAGCCGCGTGGGGTCGGCATGGGGTTGAGTTGCCCGTGCGGGAGGGTAGAATCGTGAGAGTGAAGAAAGGGGAATCCCGCATGGATACAACGGATAGCTCCCGCGAGCTCCACCTTACGGTCGCCAACGAAGATTATCTTGAATGTATGGTTCGCATCGAGCAGGAAGATGGCGAGCACGGTGGCGTTCGCTCCGTGGACATCGCCCAAAAACTCAATGTTTCCAAGGCTTCTGTCAACAAGGCCGTTACGGCGCTTAAGGGACAGGGCCTGGTTGAGCAATCGCATTATGGAAAGGTGATTCTCACGCCAGAAGGCAGGTGCGTTGGCGAGGCGGTGTGGTATCGCCACCGTCTTCTGCGAACATTTCTTATGCAGGAGCTTGGCGTTGAGTATGACCGCGCGGACTCGGAGGCCTGCATGATGGAGCACGCGCTGTCAGAGGACACCATGAATCGCTGGCTGGCCTACCTTGAGGCTCAAGGCGTCGTGGTCGTGGACGAGTAGGTGCCCCATGACGACGCAGGATTATTACAACAGAGACGCGGCAAGAGAGCTCCTCGACAGCCTTGCGGTCGGGTCTCTTGTCGTCCAGGGCCCTATGGGAAGCTTGCTGATTGATGAGGCGGGAACGGCCGACGTGCCGTCGGCGTTTTGGAATATCGCCGAGCCGCAAACCTTGGCGCGCATACATGCGCTCTACCAAATGGCGGGTGCGGACGTTCTCGTCACCAATACGTTTCAGGCGAGCGCGCCGTGTCTTAAGCGAGACGGTATCTTGCAGGATTACCGCTCGGTCAATAGGGCGGGCGCGGACTGCGCTCTTACGTGCTCTCGCATCACGGGGGTGCCTGCTAAGTTGGTGCTGGGTTCCGTGGGCCCGTGCGGCATAGCGTGGGAAGAGGCGCAAGAGGGCAAAAAGACGGAGTCGCCCGAGTACGAGCGTGCGCGCAAGGCGTATTTCGACCAAGCGACCATTCTGTTTGAGTCCGGTGTTGCCGGAGTCCTTTTGGAGACCTTTTGCTCACTGCATGATCTTGAGCCGGCCGTGGCGGGTTCGGTCGAGGCCGCTCACGGCATGCCGGTTTTGGCTAGCTTTGCCATCGATGATGCCTGCCGTCTTCTTGGCGACGCGGCGTCGATCGAGAGGGCGTGCGAGTTCGCGCGCGACCTGGGCGTTCGGGCGGTTGGCGTGAACTGTTGTTCCGTTCAGGCCGCTACCCAGGCAGTGCCCCGTATGGTGGGCGCGGTCGATCTTCCCGTTATGGTGAGGCCCAATGCCGGCGCTCCGGCTATGGACGAGGGCGGCTGTCCGCATTGGGAGGAAGATGTCGAGGGGGTCGCCAGGGCGTCTACTCGGTGGGTGAGCGATGGGGCCAGGCTGGTGGGAACGTGTTGCGGTTTTACACCAGTTGCTACCTGCGCCATCTCTGGAGCCCTACAAGGCTAGGTGCCGTGCTGCCCATATGCGGGGCATCGACTGGAAAATTGACAACTCTGTGATTGTTTTGCACCCGTGTTGGCATGCGCCCGCACGGGTAACCTTTATAGGCCATGCCTAAACGTAAGGATGCTGTTACGCAATGAGCGCAATCATACATTTTGAAGCCGACGGCTGGAAAGCGCGCACGGATGGAGACTTCACGGAGGAAAACGTCGTGCGCATCGCTGATGCTGCTGGAGAATATTGGAATAGAAGATGCCCGGGTGCCATGGTGTACGTGTGCTATGACGCACGCCCCGGTGCGGAGGAGTTTGCGAAGGCGGCGGCCAGGACGCTGGCTGCCCACGGCGTCGCTGCCGTGCTGTCTGATCGAGTGGCTCCCACGCCGGCGTTAACGTGGTCCGTGTCGCGCAATGCGCGCGTGTGCGGAGGCATGGCGGTGACGGGGTCGCATTATCCTTATGACTACTTGGGCGTAAAGCTGTGCAACGCCGATGGAGGCACCGGCTGCCCCGACTTTATCGAAGAGATAGAGCGCCTTATAGAGCCCGAGGCTTCTGGTATGCGTGAGCACTACGCGGTAAAGGACTTTGTCACGCCCTACTTTGACTATCTCAGCACGCTGGTTGATGGCGATGCTATCGCAGCGGCGCGGCTTAAGGTGGTGTACGACCCCATGTACGGGGCGTCTCGAACGTATATGCCGCAGCTACTGGGCGCCCTTGGTGTTGAGGTGGAGGAAATCCATGGTGCGGACGATGAGGGTTGGAACGACCTGAGACCGGAGCCCATAGAGCCTTGGGTGGATGACTGCGAGCAGGCGGTTATCGAATGCGAGGCGCATGCGGGGTTGATAAATGATGGAGATGCCGCGCGCGTGGGAGCGGTAGATGAAAAAGGCAACTATGTAAGTCCGCAGAAGATCATGGCGCTTGTGCTTGGGCATCTCGTAGTCAATCGCGGAATGACCGGGCGGGTTGTGGTGAACCAGGCAACGTCGGTGTTGGCGCGCCGTGTCGCTCAATCGCTTGGGTGCAAGGTAACCGTGCGTCCCATCGGCTTCACCTATATATATGAGGAGATGCGAAAGGGAGGCGTCCTGCTGGGCGGAGAAGGGTCGGGCGGGTTCGCGATACCGTCTCACGTGGCCGAGCGCGACGGCCTGCTTGTCAATGTGCTTCTCTGCGAGCTAATGGCAACCACGGGGAAGAAGCTTGGCGAACTGGTCAACGAGCTGGAAATGACCTTTGGAAGACTGTGGTACGGCCGGAGGGACGTTCGAGTACAGGTCGAACAGGTGGAAATGCTGAGAACGATTATGCCCGGATTAAACCCGGAGCTCGTAGGCGGGCGAAAGCCCGTAGCAGTGAGTCATATGGACGGTCTGCGTTTTGAATTTCAAGACGAATCATGGCTGCTCTTGCGGCCCAGCGCAAGCGAATCGGTCGTGCGCGTGTATGCTGAGGCGCCGTCAGTGGAGGTAAGAGATGAGCTCCTAGATGCGGGAGCGGATATAGCCAAGGGAAATGCCTAGCGCGCGCTCGTAGAGCAGTGAAGTCGCTGAGGCAAAAAGAGAAATATTAGCGGCTCGCTGTATGGATGTAATAAAGGGAGAGACAAGTTGGGCGAGCGGATTGATTCAATCGCCTGGCGGCATAAATTGTGTAGGAACCGTGGAGGGCGGGAAAGACGCCCCCGCGGCGCCCCGGGTATGGCAATATATCTCCTTGCCGCGCGGCGCGCCGAGCGACCGGCGGCGCGTACCTTGAGAACCGGATACTGCGAGGCGAGAGGCCGTGCTTGGAGCATGGTCGATCGCCGGGAGACAGAACTTAAGAACCATTTCGATGGTGAGCAGTGATGTACGGAATTGTCAGATGAGTAAGGCGAACCCTTACGATTCCTTTCCGAGCAGGAAACGGCTTTTACATTCGAATGGATCCGATCGGCGTTACAGCCGGCCGGACGGGCTCATCCGCGCCCAAATATACTTTGGACGGAGAGTTCGATCCTGGCTCAGGATGAACGCTGGCGGCGCGCCTAACACATGCAAGTCGAACGGCACCCCTCCTCGGAGGGAAGCGAGTGGCGAACGGCTGAGTAACACGTGGAGAACCTGCCCCCTCCTCGGGGATAGCCGCGGGAAACCGCGGGTAACACCCGACGACCCCGGTGCCGCGCATGCGGCGCCGGGCAAATCTCCGGAGGGAGGGGATGGCTCCGCGGCCCATCAGGTAGACGGCGGGGTGACGGCCCACCGTGCCGACAACGGGTAGCCGGGTTGAGAGACCGACCGGCCAGATTGGGACTGAGACACGGCCCAGACTCCTACGGGAGGCAGCAGTGGGGAATCTTGCGCAATGGGGGCAACCCTGACGCAGCGACGCCGCGTGCGGGACGAAGGCCTTCGGGTCGTAAACCGCTTTCAGCAGGGACGAGTCAAGACGGTACCTGCAGAAGAAGCCCCGGCTAACTACGTGCCAGCAGCCGCGGTAATACGTAGGGGGCGAGCGTTATCCGGATTCATTGGGCGTAAAGCGCGCGTAGGCGGCCGCGTAGGCGGGGGGTCAAATCCCGGGGCTCAACCCCGGTCCGCCCCCCGAACCCCGCGGCTCGGGTCCGGTAGGGGAGGGTGGAATTCCCGGTGTAGCGGTGGAATGCGCAGATATCGGGAGGAACACCGGTGGCGAAGGCGGCCCTCTGGGCCGAGACCGACGCTGAGGCGCGAAAGCTGGGGGAGCGAACAGGATTAGATACCCTGGTAGTCCCAGCCGTAAACGATGGACGCTAGGTGTGGGGGGACATTCCCTCCGTGCCGCAGCCAACGCATTAAGCGTCCCGCCTGGGGAGTACGGCCGCAAGGCTAAAACTCAAAGGAATTGACGGGGGCC